>Ga0102963_1000486_pt1 | contig 17294 bp, 23 predicted proteins | sample SalPon2_C_H2O_MG_2_FD_84522 | JGI IMG/M metagenome (GOLD analysis project Ga0102963, IMG submission 84522) | Salt pond water microbial communities from South San Francisco under conditions of wetland restoration - Salt Pond MetaG SF2_C_H2O_MG | ecosystem: Environmental > Aquatic > Non-marine... | reverse complement strand
TCACAGTGAGAGGAGTTGAATTTGATGTTTTTGATTTAGTTCTAGCCATTTAAAAAACTTCTAATAGATTGTGGTTTATTTTTTCTGGTTATATCTTTGCCGAATTTTTTATCGTAAATCACTATATCTTCATCTTTACGAGAAACACGGTGAAAATCTCTATACTTTACTCTCAAATATTCTTCTAGAGGTTCGACCATAAGTTGAGCGAAAGATTTTAACTTAGGTCTAAATTCGGTTTTTTGCCAGAATTCTAAATTGGGATATTTCTCTATAAGTTTTTTTAAGAGCTTGGTTTCTTTTGACCAAAAACCTCTAGCCTTCGTTACTTCGATATGTTTTTCGATAATTTTACTGAAGGCTACTTTAGGCATGTAAACAATATTAACACACAAAAACCTTACGTCAACAAAAAAAGAGCCCCTTTCGGGACTCTTTTAGTCGCAAGTTGAATTGCTAATATACCTATGCACCAATAGGCTTATGATTGAGGCGGGGAAACAGATTGCAAGCCGGGGTTTTTAAGTTTTTCCTTTTTTGCTTTATCTTTTAATTCTTCGTCTATTTTATAGCCGTCTTTATTAATTGGTCTCATATCTTGATAAGGAGTCCCTACTTCATCAACAGGGATTTCTTTATCAGGAAAAACTGCAATCTGAGTCGCTTCAAGCTCTTGCGCTTCTTTTTGCCCTTCTTCTCCAAGCTCTCCTTTCTTTTCCATTCTTTTAAGAATAGCTTTTTGAAGGGCGGGTGGAAGCTTCTTTTGTTTGTCTGTAAGTCCACCTTTTCCTGTTTCAAGTATTTCAGGACGCATTTTCATATATTGCATAGCGCACATAGACGCAGTGTCTTTGTTGCTTAATCCGGCTGTGTTGACATAAAGTTTATCATCCATAGCGCAAGAACCCATGAATTCGCCTTTAATTTCCATTTCATCTTTACCATAATCGGCAAATGAGACTTCTAAATTTTCTTTGTAATTTTTCATTTTAAATTATTGTTTTATTATTAGAACTTTCAATGACCCCTTGTTCTTCGGTGTCATTGTAGTAGATAAGATAACCGTGAATAGAATTTACATAATCAGAAATCTTAGTGATTTTTGATTGAACCCATGCTTCCATTTCGGTATCGTCTTTCATACCCTCCATCATTTTAAGTAGTTCTGCTATTTGAGCTTGAGCTTTATTAAGTTGAGCTTTTGCCATACCTAATTCATAATCACTAGCTTCGCTAACATCGCAGCCGCACCCACCGCCGCAATCACAGTCATCCTCTTCTTCGGCTAACGATAGATTTGGGTTTGTTAATAAAAGTTGCTGATGGTCCCACAACTCTTTACCGTCCCATGATCCTTTGATATAATCTGTGACTGATTTGCCTGCTTCCCACATTTTACAGCTCCAATATCGAGCTTTCCATTTGGGTCCCGAGTCAGAACAATTATGCCTTGACCTAAAGTTTTTGCGGCGTTGTGGATCGTCGCGTTTAATTTCCATATTAGGATCTCCAAAGCGAACAATTACAATACTGCCTTTTTCATTTTTCACATAAACAGCGAATTTTTTAGGACCTTTAGGAGTTCTAAAAGGTTTATTAAGAGTTTTATTCTCTTTGTCTGCTGCTATGCTATCAGTTAAATTTACTTTGATATTCATATTAAAATTTGTTTAAGTACTCTTTTGCATTATAAAGCTCTACCTCTGTAAATTCTATAGATGCCCCAACCCTTTGTATGTCGATCATTTGATCTCCAGTTTTATCAATGTTTTTATAAAAATCTATGCTACTTTTAGCAATATCTTGGTCAGCTTTTTTGTAAGCATCTTTAACTTTTCCTCCTCGCATCATTTTCAGAAACATATTTACTCTAGCCATAGCCCACTGATCTCTGGATTTACCGGGACGATGAGAAGAAGAAAATGCCCCTGCTCCACGACGATAAACCTTTTTAAGCTGAGTAAGAGAAACTTTTTTGGAATATTTTTTATTATGTTCTGAAACTTTATTTTTTAAAGCTTTAGTTACTCTTTCTGAAAATGTGATAGCTCCACTAACTAGCTCTTTATCATCTTTGCGTTCTAAAGTTTTTTTTGCTTTTTCTTTCGCGTCAGGTTTAGTTCCAGCAGATCCCGGAGGGTTTATTTTAGACCCTTTCTTCTTTTCTTCTGGTTTCGCAGGAGTTTGAGCTGAGCTTTTTGGCCCAGATCTACCTGCTAGGTTTATTTTTTTTTCGTCCATAATTATAAACAATTATACACTGAAAAGAGCTCAAAATGAAAAAAGTATTTAACCTTCACATGAAGAACAGCTAGATATACTTCTTGAAAGCTCTTGTGCGGGGTTAGCGCTTCTTTGATAATAGAACCCCTTAATGCCTAGCTGCCACCCCTCTATAAGAAGGTTACTGACCTCTTTAGGGCTAGCCTGTAAGGGTACCATTACATTAAGTGACTGCCCCTGATCGATATGTTTTTGTCTAGTAGAAGCTTGTATAACAACTTCTTTTTGAGATATTTCGCCAAAAGTTTTAAAGACATCTTTTTCTTCTTGAGATAAGAATTTTAAATGTTGCACAGATCCTCCTTTAACCAGAATGGATTTCCAGATATTAGCTGTATCTTTATTTTTTGATTGTAATAAATCTTTTAAATAAGGGTTTTTGTAAGTAAATTTGCCCTTTGCTAAATCTTTAACGAAATAATTAGAGTTAAGAGGTTCTATAGATGGGGAAACTTGCCCTAAAATAAAAGAGCTTGATGTAGTTGGGGCAATCGCTATTGTGTGAGTGTTTCGCCTACCGTAACCCTTAAGAATTGGTGCTTCGCCGCATAAAGCAGCAAGTTCTTCTGAAGCTTTGTCACATTTTTTTCTTAATGCTTTGAATATTTTACCATTTAGTATTTTAGCTTCAAACGACTCAAAAGATATATTTTTTGATTGAAGTAAAGAATGCCAACCTAAAACTCCCAGCCCTAAAGCCCTGTGGTTTTTGGCAAAATTATGAGGATGCTTCATAAAAGGAATGCCTTTGGTTTTTTTAACGAATTCTTCATTAACCGCATCAAGAAAATAAGTTAAAGTTTCTACGGCATCAGTTTTTTCAATTTCATGCCAATGAACCAAGTTTACAGAAGAAAGGACACAAACAAAAGAATTATTGCTATCGGAGGCTAAAGCGATCTCGTTGCATAAATTTTGAGACTTAACTTCTAACCCTTTATCTTTGTAAACTTTAGGATTGTTATTGTTTATGTTATCGATAAAGCTAATATAAGGATAACCCGTTTCAAAACGTTTACGTATGACTTTGCCCCAAATAGCTCTTTTTTTAGAATCCCCCTCTACCATTGACTTCATCCAGTCATTCTTTATCGTTACAGCTATACTTAGGTTCTGTATAGGGTGACCGCTACCTCTGATTTTCAAAAACTCTTCTATATCAGGATGTTCAATAGGTAAATAAGCGGCAAAGCTACCCCGTCTTGCACTACCTTGACTAACCACTTCTGATATTTTATCAAAAATTTCTAAAAAATGAACTGGCCCGCTAGACTCTCCTCCGACACTTATATGAGCACCTCGATGCCTTAGATCTCCAAAATAGCCAGATGTGCCTCCTCCCATTTTGCTCATCATGCCTACTTCAGCAGCCTTATACAAAATGGATTCCATCGTATCATCTACATGAGAATTAAAACATGAAACAGGTAAGCCTCTGTGATTTCCAAAATTTGTCCACACAGGGGTAGCTAGGGAATAAAACCCTTTACTCATATAATTATAAAATTTATCAGAAAACCCTTTTATTTTTAAAATTTTTTCTGCATTATCGGATATTTCTTTAATTCGCTCTTCTGCCGTTTGGTTGTCTTTTAAATAACCCCTCTTGAGAAATCTTCTTGAATCCTCGTTTAACCAGTAAAATTTGTCCATATTTTTAGAATAAGTCTGCTTCACTAAAGCTTTTATTTGATTTTGAATACTCTGTAGGGCGAGAAGCGAAAAAGTCTGTCATCATGTTGCCTAAAACTTCCTCATCGAACCAAGTTGTACGTAAAATTATTTTTTCATCAATATCGAAGATTTTCTCAAACCCTATCTGATCGAGCGACTCATTGATTCTGTTTTTAACAAATTCTTTAAGAATCTCGGCAGAAAGCAAATCCTTTTGAATTCCATTAACTATCCAGTCTATAATTTTTTCTTCAGCTTTAAATGCTTCTCTAGCTTCATGTAAAATTTTCTGTTCTAAATCATCGTCAAATAACTCAGGATGCTCTTCTTTAATAGTGTTTAGTAGCTTAATACCAATCTTTGCGTGAATATCTTCTTCCCTAGCAGTATATTTTGTTTGCTGATTAGTATCTTTCAACAAATTTTTCTTACCAAACCAATTAATAACATAAAATTGACTAAATAAAGATGTGTTTTCAACGAACAAAGTGAATAATATCAAAGCATATACGAATTGTTTTTTTGAATCCTTGTAAAATCTATGGGTGTATTTTCTTAGATAATTAACTCTGCCCTCAATAAAGTCAAGTTTCATGTTTTCTTCAAATACTTCTTCTAAATCAAGAAGCTTCAATAATCTCTCGTAAGCTTCATTATGAATCACTTCAATATTGGCCATAACGTAGCCCAGATCACGAATAGATGGATGAGGTAAATTATCACCAATTTTAGCCCAGAAAGTTTTTACCGCAACCTCTATTTGACCAATAGCAGATAAAGTTCTAATAATAATCTGCTGTTCTTGATCTGTAAGTTTAACGTGAAAATCTTGGATATCTGAAGAAAATGAAAACTCTTTATCTGTCCAATGACCGTCCCACATAGAACGTCTGAATTCTTCTGTCCAAGGGTAATAATCGGGCTTGCGTGATATTTGTTCGTCGAAAATCATAATTTTAGGTAAAAGAGATTACACCCCTGAAGGGGAGAGAGAATATCTGTTTCAAGTTAGTAAAAAACCTTATCGAAATGATAAGGTTAGTTTAATTTCTCTGATAAGTATATTACACCATCTAAGGAGAAGATTCAAGTAAAAAAATATCATTATTAACCATTTTTTTCACAAGATCCTTAAAAGAGTTTTTTGGTCTCCATCCTAACTCTTTTGAAATTTTGTCATGAGAGCCTAATAGTAACTCAACTTCGGCTGGCCTATAAAAATCTTTATTGATGGTTACTAGTTTTGTTTTGACAACCGCCGTTATATAGCTGATATCATCCATAAAATACAATACCTCATCTGTACCTTTGCCTTCCCAGTGTATACAGGTATTATCCATATTGATACATTTAAAAGATTCCTCTATAAACTCTCTAATAGTATGAGTTTCTCCAGAGGATATAACGTAATCACGAATGCTACCATTATCTTTCCAATCTTGACGATATTTATCTTGGTTTAGCATCCTCCAGATTCCATCCACAAAATCTTCTGCATCGCTCCAATCTCTTTTTGCTTCAAGGTTGCCTAAAGTAATAGGTTGAACAATTTGTGATTTATTTAAGCTTTGGTGTATTTTTGCTACACCTTTAGAGATTTTACGAGTCACAAACTCTTCTCCACGGCGAGTTCCTTCGTGGTTAAATAGCCAACCTTGCACAGCATAAATTCCATAGCTATCCCTGTAAACCTTTACGAGGTGCCTTGCTCCAGCTTTAGCTGCTCCGTATGGCGACCTTGGTCTCAATGGGTGACTTTCATCTTGGGGGGAATACTGAACATCCCCAAATTCCTCACTAGTGCCAGCATTGTAAAATCTAGTTTCAGGACTATACTTACGTATAGCCTCTAAAATGTGAAGAACTCCCGTTGCGTTAGTGTTCCAAGTGGATACTGGTATATCCCAGCTAGCTGCAACAAAGCTTTGTGCAGCAAGATTGATAAAATATTTAGGCTTATATTTTTGAATTACGTTTTGTATTGATTCGTTATCGTTTAAATCAAAATAAACTTTCTCAAACCTATCCGAATCTATGTGTTTTAAGTTATCATGGTTTGATACCGATAACCTTCTAACCGTACCCACTATATTGTAATCGGTGTTTTTCAATAGGTAATCTACCATGTGGCTACCGTCTTGCCCTGTAACACCTGTGACTATGATAATGTTGTTCATAATTGCTTAATATACCATTCGTAAGTTTTTTTTAATCCCACATCAAAAGAAGTTTTAGCTTGAAAACAAAACTTAGATTCTGCTTTAGAAGTATCTAAACATCTACGAGGTTGACCGTTTGGTTTTGTTGTGTCATGCACAATATCGCCTTTGTATTCTACTACGTTTTTTATTTTTTCTACTAAATCTTTTATTGTTATTTCTTGACCTGTCCCTATGTTTACTGGTTCAGGAGAATTATAGTGCTCTAATGCAAGTTCAATAGCTTCAGCACAGTCTCCTGCGTAAAGAAATTCTCTTGATGCTGAACCATCTCCCCATACAGTGACACTAGAAGCTCCTGATTCCTTAGCTTCGTGCATCTTACGAATTAGGGCTGGAATAACGTGAGAATTTTCTAAATCAAAATGATCATGCTCTCCATACATATTAACAGGAATAAGATGAACAAAATTATCATTATACTGTTGATTATAGTATTGGCACCCCATCATCAAAGCTCTTTTTGCTATGCCGTAAGGAGCGTTTGTTTCTTCAGGGTAACCATTCCAGATGTTTTCTTCTTTAAATGGCACTTCTGTAAATTTAGGGTATGAACAAACAGAACCTAAAGTTATCATCTTTTTGATTGCGTCAAATTCGCTAGCAAGCTTAAGAATATTGGTTGACATCTGAAGGTTTTTCTCAAAAAAAACTGCTGGGTTTTTTCTGTTAGCTCCAATTCCTCCGCATCGAGCAGCGAGGTGAATAATGGTATCAAAGTCGTAATGGTAAAAATATTTTTGTAACGCATCATAGTCTGACACATCTAAATCTTTAGAAGATGGCGTTAGTAGTTCGTGATTCCGTTCTAGCCTTGGTATTAGGTGTTGACCTAAAAAACCTGATGCTCCTGTTATTAAAATTTTCATATCAGTCTTTAAAAAAAGATTCATCATTAATGTTTCTATCGTCAATAAACAAGTCGTAGAATGGTTTGCCAAATTTTAAATCGTGATATTTAACTCCCCACGTTTTAAATTGTTTTTTTGTTATACCTGACCAATCTTTACCTGTAACTGTGCCTCTAGCTGTCCAATAAACAATAGTGTGACCAAGGTTATAAAGTTCATTAACCTTATCGATTCTATCTTTAATAGGCTGAGCTTCCTCGTAGTTAAGGTTTTTAGACATGGTGCATATAGTACCATCTATATCAAAATAATAAACCATAATATTAAATATCTCTTAAATCAGTAAATCTATCCTTAGAAACATCAAATATTGAATCTAAGCTTTTGTAAATTTTATTAGCGCATTGTTCAGGTGTCTGCATATCTTTGTAAGCTTTTTTAAATTTGCTAACAGAAGGTATTTTAGATGCATCGACACTGTATATGTAATCTTGCATTTTTGATTTAACTAGTCCCGGCGCAAGAGACAAAAAATCTATATTAGGATTTTCTTCAGCGTAAATGTCTATCATTTTTTTTAAACAAGTTTTATGCATCGTATAGAAACCCCAACCATAGTAACTTTTATGTATAGCCCCTGTAGAAATGCAAATTATTTTTTTTATTATTTTGTTAGATAGTAAAAAGTCAAGTAATATTTTATTGCTTAGAACGTTTATTTTATAATGATTTATCGCTTCTTCTGATCCTAAGGTATTAATTTTTGATAATTCACCTAGCGTTCCAGCATTCAAGAATGCGTAATCTATTTCATCAACACCATGCAGCAGCTTACTTAAACTATTTTCAATTTCGTTAATATTTAAAAAATCACACTCTACTTCTTTTATTGCATTAATACTAGAAAGACTTCTACTTATACCATAAACGTCATGATGGTTTCCTGTAAAAACTTCAGCAAGGCATTTGCCTAACCCTGAACTTGACCCTGTAATTAAAATTTTCATAGAAAAGTTAAGGCATTAATTTTTTGTTAAAATTATCTTTCTGTAACCCTTCTAAAGTATGGCAGAAGTCAACAAAAGATTGCAAAGGCATGTTTTTCTTAATAGCTTGTGTTGCGTAGTTGTCAGTGATCCCGTAGGTGCCAGTAACTATGTAGTAAGCAGGGTTCACATCATGAGACAAAATAGTCTTGTTTTGGCTGATTAATTCACAAATTTTAAACCTGTCAGGTTTATTTACCACGCATTCTGTTTTTAAATTTCCTAAACCTTTACCTAAACCTCTAATAGAAGAATCGCAGTAATCTATGTATGAGCTAGATAAACAGGCCAGATAATTTGAATACGCTTTACCTGTATGATCATGTAAGTGAAAACATGTTTCTTTATTTCCTTGTTTTGCTATATCAAAAGCTCCCTCATATCGAGATATATCTTTAGTTAAATCAATGTGCCCATGTGTATCAGCAAAGCCTACTATATCAAAATTACGCTTACTGACCTTATTTACTGCTTCGTTTAATTCCTTGTTAGAATAATTAGATGTATTAAATATGTTGAAAGCTACATTCAAACCAGTATAAGACTTTAATTTATCAGCAAAAATAATAGCATCATCTATCATATCTTTTCTCGCTGTCATTCTGATAAGTCCAAATATACCATCGTCAACCTTTGGATAATCCTCAAGTTTTTGGCTGCAGTAATGAAAATCAATCATAACTGCAAATCTAGATGAGCTTAAGCCTTGAGTTAGATCTTTAACGGTTTTGTTGTTAAGGTTAAAAAACTTATTTTGACTTTTAGATGTTTGCTTCCAATAACCTAGCTCTATGTATTTTACATCAGTGTTGGACAACGTGTTAATACATGACTTAGCAAAGTTTACAGGCCAATCAAAATCACACACAAAACCTCCATCTCTCAATGTTACATCAATTATTTTTATGTTTTCTTTCATAATAGGCCTTGGCTACTTCAAAATCCTCTAAATTATCTATCTCTATACTTTCAGGATATTTAATAGGATAAAAATAAGGGTTTTGTCCTGTCCTGTTTTTATGGTTCTTAAATGTTTTCTTAGTGAAAATAAAGAAAGCTCCATTTCCCAACTGAACCGGCTTTAATTCTTGTGTTTTTTGGATTACGGTGGGGTTAAAATTAACAGGCTGACCCTCGAAATAACAAAACTCTTGATGATTAACACAAGCTTGAGCACTGTCGTAACCTTGATCGAGTTTAAGTGCTGCTTTTTTAATAGTTTCTTTTTTGATAAACGGAGAAGTCACATGAGGGGTTACAACAATTTCGTTTTCATCTCTCACATGCTGATCTAAAAAATTTTCGATCATCATCAAAGCGGGACTTAGGTTTATTGAAGAATCGTTTTCATAATCAATAAACTTTTGCTCTCTTGGGTAAGCTTTAACGTGATTATACTTTTTACAATTTTCTAACAGTAGCTTGCTGTCAGTATCAATATAAACATCTTCATAGCTAAGTTCCCTTATTAAATGCTCCCAAAGAGGGAGCGCGCCTAATAATTTAAAGTTTTTATTAGCAACTCTTTTGGACTCTTCTTTTATAATAATGAAAAATTTCATTATATCACGATTTAATGAAAGAACAGATTACGTTTCGTTTTCTAATAGGATCTAGCTCAACAGCAAAAATTCTCTTCCACTCACCCAATAATAAATTTCCGTTCTCTATGGGAACTGTTTCTGATGAGTTAAAAAATAAATGTCTTATATGAGAGTGCCCATTAACCCTTTCATCGGCTGGAACGTCTTCTCTCAAAGAAATCATATCGTGAAAATATTTTACATTTTTCTGGGTGCCTTCTGGCGTTTTGCTCTTGGGAGCTAAAGAATCTAAAAAAAACCTGATATCTAATAAGTGAAGAATCTCTTTTTCTGTTAACCAAACCGCCATGGTTGTATGTGGCGAAAAGACATTGACAATTCCTGAAGAACCCCAGTCAGAGGCAAACCGAGAAACTTCTTCAGTAATATCAGTAAACAACTTATCTGTTTCTATTTCTACACGCTTAATCATTTAAAATAAACACTTTCTAATATATCTAAAGATTGCTGGCATCTCTTGCTGCTGCTGTCAGCAAAGCTTAAATTATGTTTGTCTTCCAGCAAACAAAATGTAGCATCAACAATATTTTGTTCATGAAGCCAATTTAAAATTTTAATTTCACTAATCCTATCGTGGCATGTTTCTCTGTTGAAATCTTGGTTAGCAGCATAATCGTTAGTATAGTAACTAAAACGTTTCTCATCCATCAAAGAAAAGCCAAAAACAAAAGGGTGATATCCTTGGATTATTTTTTCAAGCAAAATAGCATAACCTAATCTAGGTTGTTTTTCAAATTTATACGGACACTTAAGCATGTTCAACATAGCATTGTACCTATCTATAACCGGAGGTATATCCCATATAACGCTATAGTCATTAGGGTCAAAATTCTCATAAAAAAATAGTAAATAATCTTCTTTAAAAGAAGGGTCATCTTCTATGTAAATTTTCTTTATGTGGTCCCAAGGTAGTTTTTGCTTAATAAAATAATCTTGTATGTGAGAGCATACCGCAATCTCGTCTTTTTTTGTCCCATTCTTTCCATTAGGGATACCCATATTACATCTTACACTCTTATCAAAACTATCTATCAACGCAGAAACTGGCAAGCTTAAAAAAGGCTTATTGCCTAGAACTAAAACATTTTTTTTATTCATCTTATTTCATCTAAACAGATAGTCCTATAGGCTGACTTGTTTTGCGCTGATAATCTCTAACATAAGAAGAAGCTTTGAACAGAGAGTCATGAGTTCCTGCGTCCAGCCAAACAACACAATCATCTAGTTTTATAGTATTTAAATTTTTCTCTTCTAGGTATTTTTTGTTTATATCTGTTATTTCAAGTTCCCCCCTGCTAGAAGGTTTTATTTGTTTCGCATAATCAACGACTTTCTCATCATAAAAGTACACACCCGGAACAGCGTAGTTACTTTTAGGTGATTCAGGTTTTTCTTCTATAGATATAGCTTTTCCATTATAAAACTCTACAACTCCATATTGGTTAGGATTTTTTACTTTTTTTGCATAGATAGTTGCCCCTGTGTTTTTAGGTGAAGGTATCTCGCCATGTACAAACGTATCCCCTAAAACTAACATAACCTTGTCGCCCTTGATAAATTCTTCGCTCAGTAAAAAGCTTTCAGCTATACCCTTTGGCTGATCTTGGACTATTAGATTTATCGAAAAGATATCTTTTAGTATGTATGATATTTTTTCAAAATCTTTAATGTGTTGTGGTGATGTGATTAGACATATATCTTTAATACCTTGACTTAAAAACAAATCAAGAGAATAATATATCATCGGTTTATCATATATTGGAAGTAGTTGTTTGTTCGTCGTTAAAGTAAGGGGGTACAATCTCGAACCACTTCCGCCAGCTAAAATAATACCCTTCATTTTACTTTTTCCATATTTCAGAAGCTAAGCCAACAAAATCGTCCATATTTGTATACTTAGGGCTCCACCCTGTTTCTTTTTTAATTTTAGAGCTATCTAAGCTGTATCTAATATCGTGACCTTTTCGGTCCTTTACAAAAGATATAGATGATTCATCTGCTCCCCAAGCTTTGATTGCTTTTTTCACTAATTCAAGGTTAGAGCACTCATAACCTGAACCTATATTATAAATTTCACCAAAGCAGCCTTTTTGCGAAGCTGCCCAAACAGCCTCGCAATGATCTAAAACGTTAATCCACTCTCTAACATTTTCACCGTTTCCGTAAATAGGTATTTTTGTTCCATTTTTTAAACTATTAAATATCGTTGGTATAAATTTTTCTTTGTATTGGTTTACTCCGTAGTTGTTGCAACACCTAGTAATGATGACTTTTGTGCCGAAAGTTCTAAAATACGAAAGAGCTATCAGGTCAGCTGAAGCTTTTGACGAAGAATAAACTGAGCTAGGCTTAAGAAGGTCTTCCTCTGTTGATGGTTCATCATTTAACGATAACGAGCCATAAACTTCATCTGTTGATACTATAAGAATTGGTTTGTTGTGCTTTCTGGCATATTCGAGAACCCTAAAAGTTCCTGTTACGTTAGATTCTATGAATGGAAAAGGATCTGATATAGAATTATCTACATGTGACTCTGCCGCAAAATGAAATATTTGATCAATATCAGAATGTTTTTCATTTAAAACATTTTCAATCTCATTTATATCACTAGGAATCAATTCGTATCTATCCCCGTATTGCTTGCACACATCTTTATTGGAACAATAAGATAGTTTGTCTATATTTACAATACTGATATCTGGTTTATCTAGCATCAACTCCATAAAAGAGCTACCTATAAAACCGCATCCTCCTGTTACTAGTATTTTCATTTGTTAACTATATTATAAAAGTCTTCAATATTTTCAATATAATCCGATTTATCATATTCAGTAGAACAGAGCGAGATCATTACGTCATTCCCAGTTAAATATTTCTGCCAATCCCATACGAGATTCTTTATGTAAAAAGATTGACCTTTTTTTATCTTCTTTTCTATTTTATTTTTTCCGTCATCTATTCCTACAATAATTTCACCTTTTACACATACCAATACTTGTTCAGTTTTATAGTGAGCGTGATGGCCTCTAATAGAATTTTTAGGTATATCTGTAACAGTAAAAACTCTTTTAGGAATAAAAGGAATACTTGATAAAGATATAGGTATCAAAAAACCGCCTCTATCATCTGTAAAAAAATCATAATTTGTCATCATGTTTTAGATTATATTTTTAATAACTTCCTGATAAACTATTTTTGCATCTTCTATACTCATAGCCTCATGCATTGGTATACTTAATGTAGTTTTAGACTTTTTTTCTGTATCAGGATAATCAGTCTTAGTGTTTAAAGCGTAAACAGGGTCGTCATGGAGGCTGTGATAATGAATCCCTGTGTGGATATTTTTGCTGTGAAGATTTTTCATCACAGATTCTCTGCCAAAAACATCAATTGTATACAAATGGGAACTAACTTTTTTTTGGTTAAATTGATTGTTGTAAAAATTTCTAACTTTTGATATTCTGTTTATTTTGTTGTCGTATGTGGAGAAGTTTTTAAGAATTATTTCTGCTTGAATACTATTCATATACATTTTATACCCGTGGTATTTATGAGCTCTTTCCCAATTGTTTTCAGCATAACTCATTCCGTTAAGAGACATCTCTTTGAAATATTTAATTTTTTCAAAATCATCAGAGACAATCATTCCCCCATCAAACCCGCTTAAAGGTTTTGTTGGGTAGAAACTAAAAATCATCAAATCGTATGGTTCACACTCTGTTTTGAATTGATTTTTTTCTAGTTTTTGTGCCGAATCTATTATTTTATAATCCCCAAAATCAAAAAGTTCGTATGAATTGCCTACCCAATCAGTATTATCTGTAAAATCATATTTGTTTCCTGAGGTAGTTATTGCGTTAATAACAACAGGGGGAATCATGCTTGGTATTTTAACTATTATTGATTTGTTTAATAAGGCAAGATATATCGCGCTAGTAGCGCTATTTAGCGATACTGCGTATTTTGCTCCTACGTAGCCCGCAATTTCAGATTCTAAAGTAGAGATATTATCATCATGCAAACAATGAGAATAGTTTGATGTGTCAATTTTATGATCCGGTATGTTAAATAAACTAATCACTTTGTAAGCATTAAACTCCACCTCATCTGATTAACAGTATAACCATGTTTTTTGGTCATGATATCTATGGCGTTATCTTTATTATGTAAAAACTGACAAGTTTTTACAGATCTATAAGCGGTATACTCTTTATAATGGCTTTTTTGATCTGTAAACTCCATTCTACCTAAAAGTATTTTTTTAGCGCTTAATGAAAGTATAAAATCTAAACCTTCATCACCGTTAGGCAATACATCTAATAAAGCTCCTGCGTAAATCAGATCAAATTGACTGAGATATTCTTTATTAAGGTCCCAAAAGTTCATAACCTGAAAGTTTTTATGGTTCCAATGTTTTTTAGCTATTGATATTGCCGCCGGAGCATAATCAACGCCCGTATATGAAACATTCTTCCTGTTAGATTTTAATAACCCAAAAACACCCCCTATTCCGCATCCTACATCTAAAAAAGATTTACATTTTACATCATCAACAGCATCTAAAATATCCAGCCAGTGAATCGGATACCTAGAAGAATTTAGTTCCTTTATGTTGCCCTCTAATTGATCATAAAAATCATCAGAAGATTCACTCCAGCTTTTACAAAGTATATTTTCTGAGCTGTTCATTAAATTTAATTTTTAGATTATTAATATTTTGGATTATAGACTCTGGGTGTTGGCCTTCAAATTTTTTAGTGTAGCAATCACCTCTAGAAAAAGGTTTGAACTCATGAACCCCTAAATATTTGCTTTCAATTATGGATTTATCATTGTCATCTCCAGTAGCCCAAGGTAGATAAATTTCATTAAAGTAATTATCAATACAATTTTGCTTGCTTACTTCGCTTTTGTAATAATTTACTTTTTTGTAAACTTGATCTGGAAACACGTATGAATAATGGTACATTTGAAAACCTATTGATTCATAAAGCTGTTTGCTATTTATGTGTTTTTTAGTTATGGACTCTGGGCGAAAATACTTAATAGTGGGCGGTCTGTGTGTCAGCCAAGTAGAACCAGCTTGATATTTAAAAATTCTCAGAAAATTATCAGTGTTCATTTCGAAGCCTGTGAGGTGATGATCAAAACCTCCATAAAAAGAAAGACTTTGAACTCCTACACTAGTAGGATCTTCTTTTTCTAAAAACCTTATTACATTCTCTAGATCTTCTGATTTGAAGACTTCATCGCTATCTAGGTTCCAGATAAAATCAATGTCATCGTTCACATGATTCATGTAAGCTTTACATTGGTCATCTTTTTCGGAAAATTGCCCATGCGTGATTACTATTTTATTTTCTGGGTCTGGAAAGGAGTTTAATATTTCATTAGTTCTATCCAGAGATGTGGTTCTGCCTTGGTCTTGCCAATATTTTACAGGGCCTTCAGCTATTAAAATTTGAGAAGCAAAAGGATAAACCTGCTCTAAACATTCTTTTAGAACATAATCGCCTTCAAAAACTATCATACCGAACGCTATTTTCATAATTTGTATTTAGATTTGGTTTCTTTGAGGGTTTCAAAATAATCTTGATGTATGCCTTTTAAAATAAGATTATTTTCATATTCTCCTAAAGGGGTGTAACAATGATGATTAGTTGACGCAATATAAGTGTCTTGCTTAAAATCAGTTTTAAATTGAGAAAAGTGGCTAAAGACCATTAGTTGTTTTTTGTTCTCCCATTGAATATGACCATCAGAATAAAAGTCGCCTAAATTGTACAATTGCCAGTGCCAAGGTGCTCCATGAGCTATATCACCATCTATTTGCACTTTATCTGGGTATGCATACATAAAAAATTCTAAGTATTTTTGATCTCCGCATGAACTCATGCCCGGATACTTTTGATTAACAACTGCATCAGCCCACCAATTTAAAGCTTCTTTTCCTATTTTTGAATTTTTAAAATATACAACGCCTACATTAAACAATCCTTCCGGCCTATATATTCCTAAAGGAAACATCCTGTGCCTAAATAAACCTATATCTTTGTCGCCAATAGTGTCGTGTACTAATTTAATATCTTGATAAAATAGTATATCGCTATCTATGTAAGTTATTGATTCGTAAATATTTTTATCAAGTAGCCATTTTGAAAAGTAAGAAGATAAGCTCCAACAAAAATAATCATATTTAGTTTCTTTTAGCTCGTTTAAAGTAACGTCATTTTCGCAAACATCTTTATTCGAATAAAATTTTAGTTTTTCGTTTTCGTATTTTTTAACGCTTTCGTAAGAGTCATCCGTCAAGAGGTAATGTAAAGTAAAATTAGAAGATGTAGATAAAAGCGACTCGTATAGAGATAAACCTTTGATTAAAAAATTACCATCTGATATTGTACACAAATTAACCATATACGCTTCTTACCTTATTTACTTCATTTATCATCTCTTTTAAAGTCTCTGCATTCGTAGATCTTCCGTTAGGGTTATCATAGTATAAACCTACAACCTCATTTACCAATTTCATGTTAGCACCCCCTTCGCATGCCCGAAGCCACATGTCTGTATCTGATGCCGTTTTATAATCCTCGTTAAAATATCCAAATCTGTCATGAAGGTTTCTTTTCCATATTGGCATACAGTGCGGAGAATTGTTTTTTAATAAATTTTCAAAACTATGAGGTAAACAGGGATAAATTTGTTTAGATTTGCACTTATCCCAACAGTCATTAGCTTTATTTGTTACTAAAGTTTGGCCATAAACCAGATCTAAAGATTTATCTTTCAATAGCGCTTTTACCAGAACCTCTATTGACCAAGGCGTTTTCCTATCATCTACATTCCAATTTCCAATATATTCTTCCTGAGCCCAATCAACACAAATATTCCAAGCTGAATACAAACCCGGATCTTTTTGCAGCCTTTTGTATTTTATATTTTTATGACTAAGATATTTTTCTATAACTTGATATTCGTTATCAGGAGACGCACAATCTAAAATATAAAAATTAGTTTTATTAAAAAAAGTTTGACTTACAATATTTTTTAGATATTCTTCTATGAATATAGAGCCTTTATACAGTGAGCAAAAGATGCCCACATGTTTTTTCTGTTCTCTATTAGCCATAGGTATTATTTTTATGATAAGGAAAATTTCAAGTAAAAAAAAGTTTTATTCGGTCTCGTCTAGTAATTGGCAAGTTATCGTATCATCATCTTCTGAAGGTGAAGCTGCTATTCAGGGTTTTAAAGATGCTTATAAGCATTACAAGGAAGACTTGAATTTGTCAAGTATCTTATCTGTATGCGACCTTTCTGATCTTGATGTTCAGTTGGAGCATGAGTGCGAAGTCTTCTACATGCCAGAATTACTTCTTGATGCAGGATTTCCAGATTTATCAAGATCACTAGAATCAATCATCAAAAAAACATCACAAAAGAGTTGACAAAGTTTAAAGTGACATTAAAATACCTTAAGTATTAAGGTCCCTATAGGTACCATCTATAGGTACCATCTATAGGTACCATCTATAGGTACCATCTATAGGTACCATCTATAGGTACCATCTATAGGTACCATCTATAGGTACCATCTATAGGTACCATCTATAG
>Ga0102963_1000481_pt1 | contig 17373 bp, 23 predicted proteins | sample SalPon2_C_H2O_MG_2_FD_84522 | JGI IMG/M metagenome (GOLD analysis project Ga0102963, IMG submission 84522) | Salt pond water microbial communities from South San Francisco under conditions of wetland restoration - Salt Pond MetaG SF2_C_H2O_MG | ecosystem: Environmental > Aquatic > Non-marine... | reverse complement strand
CGACGACGAAGAAAATCAACGCAGACATCACGGAGATGAGAAACTTCTCGCGAGACTTGGCGCCGTCGCACCCACATCCACAATCTTTAAAGATACCCATTATAGTTTACCTGGAGAAAAAAAATACTTAAAGTTTCGAGCCTTATGAAATATATAAAAACCAACCATGTCGCTTGCTATCCAGAAGTTTTCCGATTTCAACGCCAACATCATCTCCTTCTCCAAGCTTCGTAAGAACAAGAATGGAGGAAAGGCTGTGTACCTCAACAGTAGCGACAACAAGAAGATTTTCATTCAACTTCCGTTCATGCGTTCTCCCTACGGTCTCAGTGCCTACACCGATGAAACCACCGGTCGCACCAGTTATTCGCTCGATCTTTCGTTCGACCCCGATAACGCCGACTCTGTCACGTTCATGGAAGCGATGTCTCAGCTCGACGATCTCGTCGTGAACACCGTCGCCGAGAACTCCAAGGATTGGCTCGGTAAGAAGTTTAACGTGGCTGTCCTGAAGGAGGCACTGTACAAGCCCATCGTTCGCCCCGGGAAGGAACAGTATCCCGCGACCATGAAGCTCAAGATTCTTACGAAGAGTGATGGATCGTTCGTCCCAGAGGCGTATAACATGCAGCGTGAACGCGTGTCTCTCGACACGATCGAGAAGGGACAGAAGGTACTCGCCATCATCGATCTCAACCAGATTTGGTTCATCGATAACAAGTTTGGTGTGACTATCCGTCTGCAGCAGGTACTCCTCGAACAGTCTGAGAAGCTCCCATCCTTCGCGTTCCAGGGACTTGATCTTCCAGGTGTGGTTGATGATGACGAGGTCGATGTTGAGATTGATGAAGTGGATGAATAAAAATGTGATGCACTAGTATATGAAAAATATCATCGCTATATCATTATTATTTGGTATCATATATAGTTCTCTCGAACTCGAACATTTTGGATTTAAAAGTATTCTTGATCCATTTTATTTTTCATTCACCACGATGAGTGGTGTTGGCTACGGTGACTACAGCCCGAAGACGAGTCTAGCCAAGGTGCTCGTCATGTGTCAACAGGCTTTGATGTTGAGTGAAATTATCAGATAGATACACATTGATAAGAAGATTTCATCGATCTTCTCTTGAATGTATAAAATTATATGATGTATTACTAATGAACACTGAGCTGAAAAAGTTACTCAGGGGAAAGAAGGCGTGCTCACCAGCGTCTCACCTCTGGTTGAAAAAAAGCAATGGAACTATGACTAAAGGTGCTGTACCGATCGGCGAGGGTGAATACGGAAAAGTGTTTCGTGGGTGCATCGATGATAAATGCGAAAAATACATAGTCTACAAAGAAATTAGGACACCCTCATTGAGTGAGAAGACGAATAACGTACCACTCGCTAAACTTAAAAATGTATTCGATGAAATCAATCCAAAGATGGAATTCACGATCGCGAAAAAATTAGAAGGCTTCGGTGTTCCCAAGATGTACCTCTATAAAAGTTGTGATGGTAAGGACATTTTGTACTCTGAGTTTATTCGGGGAACGGAATTTCGTAGATGGATGTTGACGAAGCCTACACTCGAATCGGTAAAGTCGGTCATAGCTCAAGTCATTTATAATCTGTACCGAATCCATCAAAAGTATCCCGGATTCAGACATCACGATCTTCATGGTGGAAACATTCTCGTACGTCCCGCCGCGAAAAAGAATATACAGATCGAACTGAAGGATAAGACATACACGATTTCTAATGGTGGTGTAGAAGCGGTCATCATCGATTTTGGATTTTCCGTGTTTCCCCGAATAAAGAACCCTCTCGTCAACGCCGGAAACTACAGGAATTTGGGTATTTCTAGAAACTCCAACAAGCTCTATGATGTACACTATTTCCTAAACAGTGTGTATCCTTTCGTGCGAAAACCAGGTACCATGACCGAGAGAAGGGTGAAAAATTTCATCACGTCTCTCTTGAAAGATGGGTACATGAACCGAACGTCCGAATTTGTGAAAAATTACCGACTTCGTGGAAACCGTGGTCAAAATCACTCGAAGGTTCTTCCTACTTTTGAAACTGTTCTGACCCACCCCTTCTTCACAGGTGAGAAGAAGCCCCCGGTCATAAACATACAACCCGCGAAGAAAGTTGTGATTGTTCCCAACAAACCAAAGACACCCGCGAACCGAAACGCGGCCATGGCTCGAGCGATCGCGGTGCTCAAGGCGAACAAGAAGAAACCTCAAAAGCGACCGGGAATTGTTAGAGTACGACCTTGAAAACCCTCTTCGTACCCTCGTCAATTTGAGAAAGTATCTTAAACTTTGGGGTCTTGACGATCTTCACACCATTCTTAGTCACGAAAGACTTCATCCGTTCAACTTCACCACGGGGCATTTTCCTGGTGTACTTGAGTGTGACATTTTTGTTACCCATAGAGAGTACAGTCGATGACATTTTAATATCTACGTATACTAAAATATGATCGCGTTCGCCATTCTCATTCTCGTGAATACCTACATCTTCATGACCACAGGTACCACCCAGGCTGTAGCCCCCGGGGAAAAGGGCTGGACTATTTTCGGGTCCATGGGGTGTGGATGGACTCGAAAACAGCTCGAACACATGAAGAAGGTCAAGAAGCCCTTCACATTTGTCGACTGCGATAAAGGTAACTGCGACGGCGTCGATGCGTTCCCGACGATCGTCGATCCCAACGGTGAGAAGCACGTGGGATTCAAGGAGGTTTAACAACCGCGAAGCACCATGAGAGCGATCGAAAGAAGGAACGCGTCGAGCATGGACTTGATCGGCTTCAACACGGTGATGTGCTTGACCAGGGATTCATTCCATAAAAATCGAAGAAGAAACGTGCTGACGAGGATGATGACTGTATACAGTACCACAAGCTTCACACGGTCTTCAGTTTTTTCGGTGACGACAACGTCTCGGATCATTTATAATATATGAACATAATATAAATGAGTCCACCGTTGAGTGGTTCCGAACCCACGTTCACGAACAAGTACTGGGGAACTTCGATAGGTATAGGTAATAACAATTGCTACGCGTATGCCGTCGGTGATTACGAGAAGTATCGCCACCAGAAGAGTGTTCCTGGTGATCGGAGTGGGCGGTCGAGATGGTATCACTCGTACACAAACTGTAAAAACCTACCCCAACGGGTCGTCTCTGATAATCCCAAGAAGGTGTACATCGTCAAGGGAAACACTCGATGTAAAAAGGGGTACTATAAGATCATGATGTTTGTGACCGGCAAGAAGCGAACCACTCCGTTTAACAACGGTGACTTTCACTTTTACAAACAGCATGGCCTGGTAGAATATCGACCGAAAGAGGGGGACACGAAAACGAGCATCGCGAAGTTTTTCAAGGTGTCGACGCGTAAAATACCGACCGTCGTCGTCGGTAAACTCATGAAGATTCGGGTGAACGTGTTCAGCCACAAGCGTGGATGGGCTACCGGACCGCTTCTGACAGATGCGAAGGGTAAGGTGATCAAGGATCCTAGAAAGGCGAACCGTAATTACGGCAGTTTAAATTACAACACGTACTGTAGCTCATTCTGTGTCAAGAACAAGGGGGTCAACGTCGGCAAGACTCGAGCCAATATCCGAAAGAAGAGCATCTAGATCGACAACATCTTCGATGTCAAACGAAATGTTGAATATATCCATCACGTTGAATATCATATCATCATTCATCGATATGACATTTGACGTCGCGTTATAATTGTTCTCGACCGTCAGCGTGACTTTAAAATTAGAAACGTCAAAGACTTTTCGACATTCGGGACACGTGTTCTTACCCTGAGCTTTCCAGTTTTCTATACAGTTTGAATGAAATATATGTCCACATCGAATCGGGGGGTTGGTCCGAGTCGGCCTAACCTGATCTAGACATATAGAACACGTAGACATTCCCTGGTGTAGGCGATTAAACTTTTTTTAATATATACCCGCAACCTTGAGCAGGGGCTTGTCGCACCTCTGGCACGCACCATCCTCGGCAACCTTCTGCTCGTTGGTGACCGTGTCGATGAGTTCGGGTCCCTTGTTCTGAAGAAGTTGGCGGTACTTGTAGTTGTCGACGTAATCGACGCCGTTGTTAGTCATGATGTAGTTGTTCAAGAGTCGGGAGGAGGTGTTAATCGTGAAACACCTCCCGTCAGCCATACCAAGTCGCTGAGACATTTAGTATAAAATTAGAAATTAATTTTATTGTTGACGATCGTCTTCGTCCACGACTGGAAATTTTTCTTCTTCAGCTCCTTGACGAGTTCGTCGCAATTGTACCCCATGAACGTGTCGAAAGTATCTTTCGTCTGGGTGGGTGACACCCTGATGTTAGGACACTGGTTGATGTGATGGTTGATGATGTTGTACGCGAAGGCGATTTCTTTGAGTGTTTCTGCACCCGTGATGATAATCTTTCCTGTGCTGAAAATACTCGTCGTGATACGCTTCATGTCATCCGCAGGCTTGAACTTAATCTTGACGGCAGAGTATCGATCTGGTTCGAAGGACACTTCAAATATGTCGTCGTACGCCTCGAAGTGTCGAGCCGTGAGATGGAGGTTGACGTTATAGTTCAGACTGAAGTTCGAATTGATCATGACAACCCTGAACGTATCCGGAGACAGTTCGTGTTCGAGACCCATGACATCCCGGAAAAAGACATTCAGCTGTCGGATCACACGCTGACAATCGAACAGGTCGGCACAACCGGCAACCTGAATACTCCCATTTGGAAAAATCTTGATAGACTTTGTGCTGTACGCGTCGGTGTACGTAAGCGTCACCTGATTGTAAAAAGATGTCGACGTTTTGAGGTTCCACTCAAACTTGGAATTCACCTGGAAGGTACGCATCCGATCGTCTGGCTCGGCAAACAGTGACTTGATCTTTTGAATATCAATCTTCACTTCTTCGCTAAAGCCAGAAATCATCGTGATGGTCGTGATCTTTACCCAAGAAGGCATGGCACCAGACGGAAACGAACGCCTGAATTCATCGAGTGTCAGTACGTACGAAAATGTCGTGTTCGCGACGGGATGGTACATGTTGAATGAAGAGTGCGTATTCCTCGAACACTTAGGTTAAAGAAGAAGATGGATTTTACTTTATGACTTCCATCCTTAAATCCGCCCACGTCGTCCACGACGTCGAAGAAGACCGGTCGTACATCGAAGTGCTATACTCGAAATATGTCAACGACGAGGGATACAAGACGTTCGTCGACTACCTCGCCGCAAAACCAGTCGGCGACTGGACCAAGATCGTCTCCAAGACCCAGGGTGTTCGTTATGAAAAATTCATCGACACCATGATCGAAAAGAATGCCGAGACTCGGCAAAAGATGGCAGCCATCATGCTCGAGAACATTCAGTGCTACATGTTCAACAGCATTCGCACACAGATTCGTGTGATGAACAGTGTAAAAATTCTGGACCCCACATTCGAACCTCCTTACATCAACAAGCGATGCTCTTGGCAGAGGGAGTTCGTGAGTACCTTCTGCAAAGATATCCTACCTGATGTGATCGAACGATGTACGAACGTCAACCGCCTCGAACGCTTCTTCAACGTCTTAAAATTAATAGAACTAGAAGTATGAGCACAGCCAACACCAAGAGCCACCTCGGATAACGCGTTTTCGCATGCACCTTTTCGACCAAAATTTTCCTCGGCTTCGTAAGTCCCGTGTCTATATTCCTCTCTGGGTACAAGGGTCTAGACATCGGACACATCGGGTCTTTCGTGGGACCGCCAATCGGGATCCCCCGGGAGTACATGGGTCCCTTCTCTCGTATTTCAAACTGGGCATCTTCTTCCTCGGGAACCGTGAACGCCGAAAACTTTTCAACGCGACGCACAGTTCCTGGGCCTGATGTCACATAAGGATTCAGGCGGTTCATCGCCGCCTCATCGTCGAGCATACGAACACTCATCTTGGTATTATCAGACATTATATTTTTTTGTCTTGACCTTTTGTTTGTGTTCTGACCACATTTTATCGAGATCGACGTTCAACATGTGTGCCAGCTGGAAGAGATAGCTAAACACGTCGCCCATCTCCATCATGACATCCGTCCCGCGTTCCTTCTTGAGATTCGTCTTTTTGTACTTCTTCTTATATTGGCGTATCGCGGACGCTAATTCTCCAAACTCTTCCGTCAGGAGAAGCCATACCGTATCTACGTTGACTTTGTCCCAACCTTTCGATTTACATACCTTTTCCGTTTCACATTTGTAATAGTTTAGGCTCATACTTATACTTTGTTGGGGTGTGAACTTTAATAGACTTTAAGGATACCTGCGTGAGTTCCATATGAGTGGTAAAAGATACGCAGACCTTTTTTGTGGCCTGGGAGCCTTTCACACAGCCTTCAACACGATCGACGATGGATACGAATGTGTATTCGCGTGTGACATCGACGATCGGGTGCGTCGAATTTATCACGACAACTACGGCATCGAACCACATGGTGACATCAACACCTTGGACGTCGAGACCATGCCCGACTTTGACATATTGTGTGCTGGATTTCCTTGTCAGCCATTCAGCATCGCGGGTAAGAAGGAGGGGTTCGGCGACAAGGAAAAGGGTAACCTTTTTTACAAGATTCTAGACATCGTCGATGCTAAACAACCCCAGAAGATTATCCTGGAAAATGTAAAAAATCTACACACCATTCATAACGGTGAAACGTTCAAGGTTATCGTGAACTCCCTCGAGGACCGGGGGTACCACGTCGCGTACAAGGTGATCGACTCTCGATACTACGGATCCCCGCAGTCGAGGCAACGCATATACATCATGTGTGACAAGACGTCCAAGTACAAGTTTAGACCGGTAAACAAACCCGTCGTTCCGGTATCCACCATCATCGATCATACGGTCGACGAGTTTTTCGATTACGAAAAGAAGTACATGTTGAAGCCCACCAAGGGGCGTATGAAATACGTACTCATAAATAAGGAGACGGGAAAAGGTGGGCGTCAGGGTGAACGCGTGTACTCGATCGATGATTACGGACCAACCATATGTGCGTCGTCGGGTGGTCCAGGGTCCAAGACTGGACTATACGAGATTGACGGGAAGATTAGAAAACTTACCGTCAAAGAGGCATTGCAGATGTCCGGATTTCACCCAGAGTATCGGTACCAACCGAAAGATAACATGCTTTTTTACATTGGCAACAGTATCGTGGTCAATGTTCTAGTTGAATTATTACGGGATATGTGACACCGATCCGCGAAGGTACAATCTTGAACTGAATATCGTTCGCACTCTGGCGACCACCGTCACCCCCTTTTCTCTGTATCGTAAAAGAAGGTCCCAATTCTATGACCGTCCTTGATTTTCTGATGACGAAGTCGTATCGCATCAGAGTATCAATCACGTCTTTCATGGGTGCAAACATAATTTTCATTCGCTTCGAATCTTTCTTGTCCCACTCCGTCACACACAAGATATCCGGTTTCGTGTCCCCGTATCCGAGAAGTGCATGTTCGAGGATGCGTCTCTTTGAACTGTTCAGTGTCTCCAACACATCCGGGCTGAAATGTTTTCGTTCTTCGCACCGTTCTTTCAGGGGATTCGTGATACACGCGAGTTCTGGCAGTGCCCTGACTAGGTTATCTACAGTACCTCTCGAAATCTGTTGAAATTGTCCGACTTTACTCTTCTTCACTTGTATATGAACTTCCCCATTCGTCACGTCAACCTTACTTCTGCGATCGTCATTCACGTGAAACCCATTTTGGATGTACGACGCTACCCACACTTCTTCGCTGTAGCCCCTCTTCGCGGTGGAAGTGTTGATTCGTCTCCGACTGAGATACAGTAAATTAACCGCACCCAGAAGAATATCCATGGTTTACATACCAATCTGGTCAGACTTAGGTATTTTTTTACCAGTCGTGCTCGTGTTCACGGGACGATCGATGGGGCGGGCCGTCGTGTCGATATCTTGTACGTATCCGATGTACTGAGCGACACCCGTCTGGATCTGAGCCATGGCTGTCTTTATGACAATCTCATTCATAAATTTGACTTGGGCTTGCACACGGGTGTGATGATCGCTCGAGTTGTTGATGAAGACGACACGCATGATGGCGAAGAGGTCGTCTGGGTTTTGGTAATCGATCGATATACCCGTCTTGTCCTTGAAGGACTGTCGGATAGCCCTCTGAAGAAGTTTGGTGTTGAAGTCGGAGAAGAAGAGAGTGTTCAGGGGAGTCGAGCACTGCTGGATAGACTTAACTTCCATTTTATATAAGTGACGAAAAAAAAACTATTCGTAAATATTAAACGATGAAGTTTGCCGACTTTGACGAAGCGTACACACCGACCATCAACAACATCAACCCCGAACCTGTATGCAAGAGTGGTGAGTGTTTCGTCGCCTCTTACGCCCCCATCACTCCCCCAGGTGAGGTTGGTCCTTTCTACACGAACACCTACCTCTTACAGTCTGACCGTCGCAAGGAGGTTGCCGGTCCCGTCCCCGTTCGTAGCCGCGATTTCAAGTAAGTTAAAAATAATGCATCTATGATAGATAAATGAGGGTCACTAAGCGTTCCGGTCGTATTGAAGACATGAAGTTTGACAAGGTCACCAATAGGATTTCAACGCTCACGTACGGACTCTCAGAACACGTCGACTCTTCCAAGGTTGCCCAACAAGTTTTTTCATCCATGTACGACAACATTACCACCCACGAGATCGACACCCTCTCCGCTGAGATTTGTATCGGTATGATCACGTCCGACCCCGATTATGAGATCTTGGCGACACGCATCGTCGCGAGTAATATCCAGAAGAACGCACCCAACAACTTTCACATCGCGATGAAAAAATTGTTGATGGCCGGTGTTGTCACAGTCGAGGTCGCAGAGGTCGCCCAACAAGTGAAGGAACACATCGAGAAGAGGCGTGACTTTGACTTTGGATACTTTGGAATAAAAACACTTGAGAAGAGTTATCTTCAGAAGGTGGATGGTAAAATCATGGAGACGCCTCAGTACATGTTCATGCGTGTCGCCATCGGTATCCACGGCAGGGATATCCCATCCGTGCTAGAGACGTACGACAAGATGTCGCGAGGATTTTTCATTCATGCTACGCCGACCCTGTTCAATGCCGGTACGCCGCGACCTCAGATGTCTTCATGCTTCCTGATCGCGGGCAAAGATGACTCCATCGATGGTATCTACGGAACCTTGACCGAGTGTGCTCAAATCAGTAAATGGGCGGGTGGTATTGGTATGCACATTCACGATATCCGTGCGAACAAGTCTCGTATCCGCGGAACCAATGGTCAATCGGACGGTATCATTCCCATGCTTCGCGTATTCAACGCGACGGCACGGTACGTGAACCAGGCGGGTCGCCGAAAGGGGTCCATCGCCGTGTACCTCGAACCGTGGCACGCGGACATCATGGACTTTTTGGAGCTGCGTCTTAACCAGGGTGATGAAGAGGCACGGTGCCGCGATCTCTTCTCTGCCCTCTGGATCCCCGATCTTTTCATGAAGCGGGTCGAGGAGGGTGGTACCTGGTCTCTCTTTTGTCCGGACAAGGCGAAGGGTCTCTCTGACTGCTACGGCAAGGACTTTGAGGAACTCTACACTAGGTACGAAGAGGAGGGTCTCGCCAACGCGACTGTTCCAGCTGCCGACGTGTGGAAAGCGATTCTCAAGTCTCAGACGGAGACTGGCACACCGTACATGCTTTACAAAGATGCGTGCAACTCCAAGTCGAACCAGAAGAATTTGGGCGTGATTAAAAGTTCCAACTTGTGTGTCGCACCAGAGACTAAGATTCTCACGAGTGATGGACAACAGACAATTTCAGATCTTCAAGATCAAGATGTTGAAGTCTGGAACGGTGAAGAGTTTTCAAAGGTCACTGTTCGTAAGACAGGCGAAAACCAGAAACTTCTCACAGTCACTACGAGCAAGGGTCTTTCGATTCGATGCACACCGTACCATAAGTTTTGGGTTGTCGGCCACGATGAACCCATCGAAGCACAAAATCTCCAGAAAGATATGAAAATTATTAAGCACTCTCTGCCCGTGATTAAATCAAACGATAAAAAAATGAAATATGCGTATACACACGGACTATTTTGTGCTGACGGGACAACTTCTTCATCAAGTGACCCAAAGAGATGTTCATATGCCGCAAAGGAGAATGGTCTTTGTATGCGTCACCAGTTTAATGAAAAGGAATATGAATATGATGGTACCTGCCAGGCTAATTCATACTCCGAACAAAAATGGTTGGATCTCTATCATGAGAAGAAGGAACTCATGAAGTTCACAGATTATGATTATGCTTCCACGAATGATACGTGTAAGCGAATTCGTCTTCGTCTTCCAAAAGATATCGACGAGAAGTTCGTCGTACCCATGAACTATTCACTCGAGACAAGACTTGAATGGTTAGCTGGTTTCGTGGATGGTGATGGCTGTGTCACGAAACACCAAGGGGGGAGAGGTGTTTCTATTCAGATTGGTTCTATTCATTACGAATTCTTACGGGAAGTTTTACTTATGCTTCAGACTATGGGTGTCAGTTCTCGTATCAATGTGTCACGAGACGAAACGTCCAGGGATATGCCAGGTGGTCGATACACCTGCAAAAAACTGTGGCGTCTTCTCATTCCAAGTGGTGGAGTCGAACTTCTAAAGTCTCTCGGTCTTCAGACAAGGCGATTGAATCTCGAGATCGAATCTCAACCAAACCGTCAAGCACTTCATTTTGAGAAGATCGTCTCTGTCGAAGACCTTGGTGACGTGGCGGATACATTCTGTTTCAATGAACCACTCAGACATCGTGGTGTATTCAATGGTATCTTGACCGGAAATTGTACAGAGATCTTGGAGTACACCGACAAGGACGAGACGTCTGTGTGCAACCTCGCATCCATCGCCCTCCCCAAGTATGTGAACAGGGAGACCAAGACTTTCGACTACGATAAACTTCATGAAGTCACGAAGACGGTCACGAAGAACCTCAATCGGGTTATCGATCGCAACTTCTACCCCGTAGAGACCGCACGTCGCTCCAACATGAAGCATCGCCCCATAGGTCTCGGTGTTCAGGGTCTCGCGGATGTGTTTATTCTTTGTGGTCTCCCCTTCGATTGTGAAGAGTCTCGTCTCATGAATGCTCATATTTTTGAGACTATGTACCACGCAGCCCTAGAGGCGTCTTCGGAGTTGGCGGAGGTTGAGGGACCGTACGAGAGTTTCGAGGGTTCTCCCGCCTCACAGGGTATTCTTCAACCAGACATGTGGGAAGGTGAGACCAAATGCAGTGATCGATACGATTGGGACGCGATGCGTACGCGAGTCATGTCCAAGGGTCTTAGGAACAGTCTCCTCATGGCTCCTATGCCTACCGCTTCTACCGCCCAGATCTTGGGTAACAACGAATGTTTCGAGCCATACACGACCAACATCTACCTCAGACGCACTCTCGCTGGTGAATTCGTCGTGGTCAACAAACATCTCGTTGACAATCTCAAGAAGGTTGGCCTCTGGTCGAAGGAGATGAAGGATCTCATGGTGAAGGCTGGTGGCTCCATCCAAAACATCGTGGACATCCCTGACGACATCAAGAAGCTTTACAAGACTGTATGGGAGATTAGTCAGAAGTGCATCATCGATATGGCTGCCGACCGTGGCCGGTTCATCGACCAGTCCCAATCCATGAACCTCTTCATGGAAAGTCCAACTATGTCGAAGCTGTCTTCGATGCATATGTACGCGTGGAAATCTGGTCTCAAGACAGGTATGTATTATCTGAGATCTAAGGCGAAGGCTCGTCCTATCCAATTCAGTCTGGAGCCTGATTGTGTGGCATGTTCAGCTTAAAGTTTAGGACACATCAGATACTATACCATGGTGATCAAGTTCGACCAAGTTATCGATGATATCAAGATTGCCGACTATAACAATCGCAAGATTGTACTCTCGACACAAAAGGGTGAACCCGTTCGATTTCAGATTCCGAAGATGTACATGCCGTTCGGTATCTCGGGATTCACGCCGGAGATTGGAAACAAAAAGTGGAACATCGATTTTTCCATGCGAGGCTTCGATGAGGGTGAGAGTGTGATCAAGAAGTGCTACGACGTACTTCGTCAGATTGAAGATAAAATTATCAACAACGTGGCGGAACAGAGTGAAGAGATTTTCGGCAAGAAGATGACATACGACGAACTCAGACCCCTCTTCAATTCGAACATCAAGGAGACGCCTGGTCGAGAGCCAAAGTTTCGGGTCAAGGTGGATACGGATTACGAGGGTAAAATTAAACCCCTGATTTGTGACCAAGAGAAGAAAGATATTCGCTGCGAAGCGGATGATGGTCTTCATTCACGAACTACAGGTTCGGCTATCGTCGAACTGAATAGCGTGTACTTCATGAACAAGAAGTTTGGTTGCACGTGGAAGTTGTACCAACTCATGGTATCTGACATCCAACGTCTCAAAGGATTTCAGATCATGCTCGATGATTGAGCAACAAAATGTGATAGATTGCTTGAGCATCTTTTAATAAATTACCCTGGAGCCGTACGAATGACTTTGGGTTCAGGCCCGCCTTGATCTTCGCCATTCGTACGGATGCATCCCACAACGCGAGTGTCATTGTTACTTATTACATCTTTTTTATTTTCTTCTCGTACTCCTTGGTACCAGCCTTGGGCTGGAGCTTGAATCCGTTCGCCTTGGGCTTGAACACACTGGTCATGGCTTTCTTACCCTCACGCTTGAGACGCTGGAGAGCCGCACACGACGCAGCCTTGCTCTTAATACGCCCATCCTCACCCTTCATGAGATCCTTCTTCGTGAGACCACCGGGGGTCTTGGCCGCAGTACCGTGGAACACTTCAGCTCGGCTACCGATATCTTTCATCATTTATATTACGCACGGAAAATTTTCTTAATGTCCAAGATTGAGATGGAACTTTTGCGATCCTTAACGGGAATCTGGTCTTCGAGACGTTTGTCGTCGAGGACTTCGGCGCATATCGTCGATTTGTGACCCTGGAGAGCCATGATATCTTCTTCGACCGTCGCGGTGTACACGAGTTTTTTTACGTATACAGTTTTAGTCTGCCCACTTCGATGACTCCGTCCGACCGCCTGGAGTTCAGTGGCTGGATTCCAGGAAGGTGCCGTGATGTACACGCGAGTCGCCTCTTGAAGATTCAGACCCGTACCACCAGACTTGATCTGAATGATGAGGACGGCATTGCTTGGAGCCTTTTTGAACAACGCCATCTGTTCGAGGCGACCCTCCTTGGTGACGGATCCGTCGATCCTGAACACCGGCCCTTCGATGTGACGCTGTATGTGATCCATCTCACTCGTGAATTGACAAAAGACGAGAGCCTTTTCTTCCGGGTGCGATTCGATCATCTGGAACAGGGTCTCCATCTTTCTGGACGATCCTATCCACAACTCGGGTTCCGTCTCGTTCTTTTTGGCGACACCATCGTAATACATCTGGGGCCAGATACAACATTGTCTCGCACGAAGTAGACACTCGAGTAGTTGCATGTTCTTCGCACTGATGTTTGTCGTCGTCTTGAAAATCTCCTTGACCGTCTCTTGCGCATCCTCGAACACGTACTCGTAGAGGCGACGCTCCTCCTTGTACATCTCGAGCTCGACATTCTCAAAGTGACACGCTGGCATATCGTTCATCTTCAGGTCCATCTTGGTGCGTCGGAGAATGTAGACATCTTTGATCTTGTTGGACATTCCCTGGACGATGGCTCTCGGAATCCCCACAAACTCACACAGAGATACGAAATCGTTCATCGAGTTGAAAACCGGAGTCCCCGTCACGACCCAACGTATGTCAGAACGAAGGGAGCACACACTCTTGAATATTTTGGAACTTCGGTTTCGAATCTCGTGTGCCTCGTCGAGAATGAGACGGTCCCAATGGATTCTGTGAAGTCTGGATCCCGATTTCACGACAGAGTAGGGAGCGACAACCACGTCGGCAAACTGAATGTCCGCCGAGTCACGGTCTGGACCATCCCACGCTTTGCACGATAAAGATGGGGCAAACTTATTCACTTCATCAACCCATTGCGTGACGATCGATTTGGGAACGACGATCAACGTTCTTTGTTTTTTGTTTCCGAGAATCGTAGCGATCAATTGTACCGTCTTTCCGAGACCCATCTCGTCGCATAAAAATCCACCCCTCGGTCGACCGACATTGTTTTCCATGGTCAGCATCCACATGACACCTTCTTGCTGGTAGGGTGCATACAGCCTAGCAGCAAGAAGTGACTTCGCGTTGTTATAGAGTTGTTCAATCATTTTACGGTCGAGCTTTATTCTCAATCACTTAGGTACTCATCTTCTGACATTTCCATGATTTCACACACGACCGGTTTCTCCTCCTTATTTTTACGTGGTCTCTTCTCCTTTGGTTTGGGTACGGGAAGTTCATCGATGTGTTCCCTGTAATACAACACCTTGTCCCAAAATTCACGCATCACGGGTAGGTACATTTTCCACCATTCGCGATCACGCTTGACGTTGACGACGTCAAACTCCTCGGGGCGGGGCCAATTAGTCTCCGCGGGTTTATACTGGATAAAGTCCGCGGACTCAAGATCGAGAATTTCCATGCAGAGTTGAAGCTGTGGCATGTAATGCTCGGGAACTTCACCCGGAATAATCTTACGCTGGGGCGGACACTTAATCTCGACCAGTTTTCCAGACTCGGAAACACCATCAGGACTTCCCCCGAGCCAATTATGTTCCGGGTGTGGGACGAGACCAATCTCGTGAACAACCTCCCCGTGTCGTTCCTCGTAGAGCATCCGAGCCTCGTCTTCGTATTTTTCACCATGTCTCGTGGCATCGTTCCCGGTGAATTTTTCACCTAGGCCGCACTTTTTCAAGAGTAATTCGTGTGGTGTCTGATATTTATTCTTACCGATCGCTGTCGCGGCATCGCTCGCCGTCAACATCTGACCACGGAGAGCGAGCCATTCCTTAGATTTTTGAGCGGCATATTCCCGCTCGATCAAAGCCTTGACATTCGGGTGCATGTTATTCATCTATGGTGCATCCCTTTTAACCCAGTTGGTGGATAAAAATATGATTGTGCAGCGTATTGTTCCGCCTGTTTCTTACTTTTCGCACACCCACGACCCAGGAAGACGTTGTCGACGTACACGTCTATGATAAAAAGACCATTCTCGTGACCGAATACTCGATATTCGGGTAAAGTGAAACCATTCGTCTGACAATATCGCATGAGATGATCTTTGTAGTTGTCATCCACCATAATCGACCGCATGTCTATGAATTCCGGATTTTCATAAATTCGAAGGATGAATTGTTTGGCGTGAGCGAGACCCAGATCGAGATAGATGGCACCGACCAGAGCCTCGAAGACATCTTCTAGAATTTTAGGGTTATTGTTCCACCCGTTACGCATACCCTTCTCATCCATGAGAACCCATTCGTGTAGTCCAAGTTTACGGGCGATAGCCGCGAGTGTTTCACTACGTACCAACTTCGTCCTCGCTTTGGTGAGGAACCCTTCCTGTCTATTCTCATGTTTGTCAAACAAAAACTTCGTAATCACAAATCCCAACACAGAATCACCCATGAATTCGAGCGTCTCGAACGATTCATTCAATTCATCGTACTCTTTGATGGCGGACTTGTGTGTAAAGGCTTTCTGGTACAAAGATAAACTGTTAATCTTTGTACCAACAAGGTCCTCGAGTTTGGATTGTTGGATGTTCATTTATAAAAGTACACGTCTAGGCTTTATCCTCCTTCACGTAGTGGGGGCTAAGGAACTTCTGGAGGTTAAGGTAGGTCACCTGGGTATCACCGGGCTGAAGGAGATCCTTGAGTTTATCGTCCATGACAAGCACGCGGCCGTTATCAGGGTGCTTGAGACCCTTGTCGGTGATGTACTTGTTGATCGACTTGGTAACCTCACTGCGGGAGACGAGCTCGTTCTTCTTGAGGCCCAGGAAAGAGCGAAGCTTGTCGGAAACCTTCTGCTTGCGGTTGAAACCGTTGTTCTCGGCACGCTTCTTAGCCTTCTCACCGTTGGGGTCGTCCTGCTTAGACTTGATCTTGCGAACGAGCTTAGTGAGAGACTTTAGTTCGGCACGGATAGTGGCGAGCTCAGTGGTAATGGAATCGAGAGACATTATACCTTACTTAGGTTTCATCTCTTTAAGTGTTAAAATAATGCGAGAGTGCTCATGAGGAGTAACACACACAGGATTATGCCTATCCACATCATGACTCGCCGGGTATCAATCTCCGTGCTCGAAAATGAGTTAACGATGGCGTACGGTTCTCGAGGTGAAACGCCTGCACACTGCCCGGGGCACCCACCGCTGCAGCAGCTCGGGTCACAGAGAAAGACACTGTCTCCTCGCTTGTATCCACACATCTGCTTGGCTCGCGGATTATTTTCACTCAGGAGAGCGTAACACTTGCACGTCTCCGTCGTCGTGCACACGTCCCGGGTACAGTTCATTTTTTATATGTGCAGATTATAATATGGATCAATACGTTTACGACGAAGCCACATTACGACGGTTCATCAAGAAGAATCTCTTCTTCGATGACCCCCTGTTGGAAAAGTATTACGACCGGGGTGATCTTCAGTCGTTCCGTAAGCGGGTTTCTCGTGTCTACGCGTCGGAGTCGTTCGAAAAGATGCTTTACGCGTTTGTCACTGACATGTCCAGGGATCTTATTCTCAAGATTGTCAGTGAACTCACAGTGTATATGCAACCGATGGGCGACATGATCATATCAGGTGGTGAAGCGTACAATTATTACGTCGATAAGCGTAATCGCATAGTGACGAGTGACATCGACACGAAGTTTGTCCCGAGGATCGCGAGAGATGCGAAATATTTTGGTAAACTCCAAGGCATGAAACTTTTATTGTGGGATAAACTCGGTGAAGTGTGCTCGAAGGTTCAAGACGTCATCCGAACGAGATTGACCACGAACACGAAACTCGCGACGTTCCTCGGGTTCAAGCCGACGACTAAGGGTCCTTTGGTCACTCGGCGGTACACCTTGATTAAGAAAAAGAAGGAGGGTTCCACATCCAACGCGACAGAGGGTGACATTCTCATCGACGTCGAACTCTTCGCCCTGGACCTGAACATCAGAGCGTATTCTATCGAGAAGGGTAAAATCGAAGAACGGGTACTGGGTGGGTTTCTCGACATTCCTTTCATGCGTCCCGGGGAGTTCGGGTACGAGATTGTCGACACGAAGCGAAGAGGAATCACGTACATGAATCGTCACAAGAACAAGCTT
>Ga0102963_1000474_pt1 | contig 17440 bp, 22 predicted proteins | sample SalPon2_C_H2O_MG_2_FD_84522 | JGI IMG/M metagenome (GOLD analysis project Ga0102963, IMG submission 84522) | Salt pond water microbial communities from South San Francisco under conditions of wetland restoration - Salt Pond MetaG SF2_C_H2O_MG | ecosystem: Environmental > Aquatic > Non-marine... | reverse complement strand
TTTAACCCTTTTATCTCCAGTATTGAAACCAACATTAGCAAGATTTATTAAATTTCTCATGCCAAGGTTTTGGTTTACTACGCTTATACCAAATGACTGTGGCTCAAAAGCAGGGTTGCTAAAGGGAGACAATGCGCTATATTCTCCGTCAAGATATCTCCATCTGTATGCAAACGTAATGAACTTATCTTCAAGATAGTTTCCTCTTTTAGATACATATATATTTGATATAGAAGGAGGCGATAACGGTGGTTTTACAATAACAGACAAATCGTCCTCAGTTATCCCATCAACACCACCAGATGGTCTTGGGTATCGATTTCCGCTTGGCTTTACATTTATTTTTCTTGGAGGATTATAATTATCTGTAAAATACAAAAGGTCATCAACCTTATTTATGCTATTTACAAGATGTTTTTCACTAAAGTTAAGAACAGTCTCGCTAACTACATGATATATTTCAGCCTTGGTATTAGTATTGTAAGAAACAATCATATCAACCTCAGAACTTGTCACGAACCAGTAAATAGTCTCATTAGCGCCATCCTCATATGCGCCTATACATTTACCATTGACAAGCGGACTTCCGTTATACTCAAGCTCAAGAATTAGCTCGTTACCCTTTGTGTTTTCAACAGCACCAACTTCTGTGTCCTCTGTAGAGCCAGCTCTAATGTTCAAAGCATCTATATACTCACCTTGTGGTAATATACGCTCATCTACGGACTTATTCATTATGCCCTTTAGGAATGTAGTCTTTGTAATCATATTACTTTATCCACTTGTTTTGTGCCCTAAGAGTCATAAGTAGTCTGCTAGGGTGGAGGTTGCTCATGCGTATTTTTGAGTTTCTATACATGGCAGTTTTTTCTTTCTGCGCTCTTCTAACAATATACTCCTGAACACCAAGTTTGGTGCTAAGTATCATATATTTTATGTAAGCGTATATAAACTCTTCAGCTAACTTGTTTACAACAACTTGAGAGTCGTCACCTCTTTCAAGACCATCAGAGATATACTCTATAACGACGTCTTTCCCGGACATCTCAGAGCTAAAATTAATAACCCCTGAGCGGTTATCTATTCTAAACGTAGGGTTCATGTTAGCTGTCTCTGTATTAAGGCCATATCGAGCTCCTATGGTTCTTTCAAAATACCATCTTCCGTCATCAAAATAACCCTGCTGTCCGCTCATAACGCTCTTTCCTAGGTATACGCTAGCTTCAAGACCTTTAATTCTATCGTAATCAACCTGAGACATTCCTTCTAAAATGTCCCCATCCTCATCAAACAAAACCTTAGCGTTTTTAGATGTATCCTGTAGGTAGTTTTTAGAATAATTTATCTGAACATTTTCAACAAGAGGTCTTAGCTCTCCGTTATCATATACAGATATCCTTACATAATTAACGTAATCACTAGGCAGCACCAATCTAAGCTGATAATCAAGGGATTGCTGAAGAACCTTTATATCACGCATTGCGTCATAGTTAAGCTCTTGTATTGCTCTCTTTGCGTGGAATAGAACCTTGTATCTATCCACATTATTTATAAGCTCATGATTACCAACATACATAAGCATAAAATTGTTTACAATATCTGCAAGAGTGACGTATTGATATGAGCCCCAGTTTTCATCACCGACACCTATACCATCGTTCTCGTAATATTTTAAATCTCCTATATAAGCCATCTTACTGTTCTTGTTGTTGTTCTTTTAGCTCCTCATTATTGGCAAAGCTAACCACATCTCCCTCTCTTATTGATACACCTGCGTATTGCAAAATCTTAATCACAAGAGAAGGCTCATATGATTGGGGTAATTCAAAATCTTTATAATCTGAGGCAGTTCCATCAAAAGCTGGCTCGCCATCATTAATCTCTACATAAGTCCATTTAGGGTCTTCTGGGTATCTTATATACTGAGCAGAAATATCAGTAGCTCCTTGTATTGTTGTCGGATAAACCGTAATGGTATTACCGCTAAGTACATACGCAGGATATGTAGATGTTGGAGCTGTAAGCATAGAGTTTGTTAGCATAATAATTTTAGCTTGGCTAACTCTCTCAACCTCAGCAGTTCCGTACATAATTCTATTCATCAGATAATAATCATCAGGAAGCGTGTATGTATTAGCAGAAGCCTGGCTTAGTGTAACAACAGAAGAAAATGAGTCAATAACTTCTTCAATTCCTTTAGTTATATCAGCATAACCCGTCCCTGACTGTCTTACGTTTTCTTTTCTAATCTGTGCGTTATATTGGTAAAAGCAGTCCTCAAACAAATCAATCTGAGCTTGTTTTGCATACAAGTTGAAATCGTTTGGAGATATGTATCCGAAGTTGTTCTTATTGGCTATAGCCAACACCGTTGTTCTTACAGAATCTATCATTATGAAAATTTAGACAAAGATAAGCAAAAAAAGAAAGGCCTCTAAAAATAGAGACCTTCACGTAAACAGAAAGCGTAACGAGTATTACTCGTCAGTATCTTCAACTTTGTTCTTAAGGATTTTCATTACCTCAATACCCTCATCAGTCTGGAAGTAAGAGGCAAGCATAAAGACAGGGTCTTCTCCAAAAGGAACAGTCATAATCTTTTTCTTATTAGACTTAAGATTGTAGTAAATATCACGCTTGTTGTTCTTAAGAATTACAACACCATCATCAAACAACTGATGACATAAGTTTTGAACCTGAAGCATGGGGTCATTAAGCGCCTCTAAAAATTCAATAGGGCTGTTTTTAGCAAACACACGAACATCTCGCTTCATCTCAGCGCTTGTCATTTTCTGTGTATTTGAACCTATAAGAACACGACATAGCGTCTCTACCATCTCAAGAGGTAAGTCACGAGCTTGCAGTTGAGCCTCAAGCTGATAATCTAAAGTCTCTACCTCATCAGCAGCATCTCTTTCATTATCAATCTCAACGAATAAATTACCAAATCCAGGGTGATACGATAAAAACTCCTGAAGAACAGGATTTGTTTTTGGAGCAAATAAAAGCCCATCTTCAAAAATAATAGGCTCAAGAACGGCGTTGCCGTCTTGCTCGTCTAAAAAAGGTGATTTTTGGTTTCGGGCGTATCTAAGTTCTCTGTTTGTTTGCCCGTCAAAATAAAGAAGTGGTTTTCTCTTAGAACTTTTTGTCTGAATCATATAGCTCAGAGGGGTAATTCTTCTTTTTAATCTGTAAACTTTGTCCGTAAGGACGGCTTGTTTCTTTGCCATTTGAATATAATTTTAATTAAAGTTAAAGAAAAGGGGGAGAGAAACTCCCTCCCCCTATTGTTATTAGTCTTCGAACAAGAAGAAGTTGTTAGCACCAAGAACACAAAGTGCACGCTCAGACAAGTAGTTAACTTGCATTGCATCAAGGTCGCTTGTAGCAGCACCTCCAGCAGAGCCTGTAATCCATGTTTTGTACTTACGGTCTTCAGTCTCAGAAGCTCGGTAACGTACGTGCAAGAATGGACGCTTAGCGTTTTTACCAAGTACTTGGTCATAAACTGTAGTAGAACCAGCGGGTACAAGTACACCGTTTTTGTTTCCAGCAACAATTCCACCTCGCATAGTAGCGTCGTTCAAGTATTTCCAGTCAGACTTATAGAAGTCATATCCTCTACGGAATCCTGTAAATCCAAGGTTCAATGCCATGTCAGTATCGTTATCAAACAATCCGTAAGATACACCACCAGCAGCATTGCTTGATTGAGCAGCCAACATATCGTCAATATCAAAGCTTAACTGACGGTTAACGAAAAGAACATTCTCCTCGATAGCACCTTCTTTGTCAAGACGCTTAATTACATCATCAACATTGCTAAGAGAATCTAAAGTACCAGCTGAAGCAACGTTACCGTTTGTTTCAATTTGGTGGAATAAACCTTTAGAACCACTAAGGTCAGCAGCACCTGTACCGGCAGTAGCACCTTGTAGGTAGTCAGCAGCACCAGAAGCAGCCTCAGCAGGAACAGCCTCAATCATAGCAGTTTCAAGATAATCCTCGAAACGTAGACGAGTTTCATGCTCAGATTTAATGTACCAAAGATATCCAGTAGCACCGTTTTCGGTGGTTACTTCAATCCAACCGATTTGAGCCATATCAGAACCAGACACAGTATACTTCTCTTTCAAGATAATAGGTTTGTTCTCGTAGATATTGTCCTCAGCTTCAACTGAACTTAAGTCAGCAGCATCAGTTCCTTTTCTATACTCAGAACCGTAAACAAATACAGTTAATTTTTCAGATGTTCCAAAAGTAGAACCAGTTGCTTCGTAAAAAGCTACATCAAAAGTATTAGCAGATGTGCTAACAGCAGTAATGATAGCTTTGTTACTTTTAGTAGAAGCAGCTGTGTTATCTGAAATCATAACAGTCTGTCCAACTTTCAAAGGAAGTTTTCCAGTACCAACACCAGTGTCATTTACTGCAATAGTAGCGGTATCATCGCCAATAGTAGTTCCGGTGTCACCAGCACAGTCAATGTATTTAATGTGTAAACGTCCTTGCTCAGCCCATTTAATAAGGTCAGAGTTAGACGGCATCTCAGCGCCTACCATTCTAAGGAATGATGACACAGAGCGGTTTCCGTAGCGCTCAAATTCTTTTTCCATCAAATCAGGAAGGTATTGTTGAGCGAATGTAAATCCATCGTTGCCGATATAGTTGGAAGTTAACGCAACTCTCTCAGCGGATGGTTGTAGTGCCGTACTTAACGGCAAAATAGTAATAGCCATTTTTTAAAATGTTTTAGTGTTTGTGTTATTTTTTGTTACTTCTTATTTTGAGTCCTCTTCCACTACTATCATCTAAAGCTCTTACACTAAATCCTGACTTATTCATATCCTGAGGGGCTTGTCTAACTCCCATATCGATGTTTTTTGCTTTTTTAGTAACATCATCAATGGCATTAGCTTGGCCCTGCTCATAAAAATATCTTGCGAACTTGTCAGGGTTCATTGCTACAGCAATAGATTTGTGGTATCCGCTAGCATCCGATATCATTCCGTTATTATCTAAAAACTTAGAAATAAAGTTATTAATATCTGATTGAGTTTCCTTAATCTCTTTGGCATCGCCAGGGGAGTAAACAAAACTTTGGTCTCCAATTTTGAAATCAAAACCTTTGAAATCATTAAAAACCTCGTCTGTTTTCTTCTGAAAATACTCAGAGCGCTTAAGAGTTTCCTCATTAATACTATTAGACTCTTGGATATATTTCTTGTAAGCCTCATAGTCATTCTTTTCATCTTCAGAAACAAGGCCTCCGCTTGACTCAAGAGGGACCTTATAAGTTTCCTTCAATTCATTGAAGTACTTTTTGGCTTTTGCAAGCTCTCTTTTTTTGGCTATCTGTTTCTGCTTAATGTCCTTTTCATCGTCAATATCTTCATCGTATGCAAACTTTTCGTTTAGCAAATAGTCGATATCTTCTCTGTCAAGGTCATCCTCAGTAGCAGAATAATAGTCAGCCAAAATCTGGTTAGCATCCATAGAATCATAATCCTTGTTAAGGCTCATAAAATCCTGTATGCTTCTACCAGTTTCTTTCTTGTATTTCAAGAAAGCTGACACATCCTCAGGAAGCTCCTCTGCTTCGGCTCTTGCTTCAAACAACTCCTCTACAGAATTAATCTCCCTGTTGTATCTATTCTTAATATATGAAAGAACGTCTTTTTCTGTGAACTCTTGTTCACTTTGTTCTACAGCCTGCTCTTCAACAGTTTCCGTAGCGGTCTCGACTTCCAAGTTTGGCGTGTTTTCACTTCCGACTTCGGCAGCCTTTAATTCCTGTTCGTGTTTGTTAAGCAACTCTTGCTCAACTTCCTGAACAGATTTTGATTCTAAGGTGTCATTAAGCACCTTTACTTTCACTTCTGACATTTGATTAAATTTTTATGCAAAGTTAATTAAAAAAAAATACTATTATCTTGGCTCAAATTCTGCCAAGTCAAAACCATCTAAACTATCCTCATTTGACTCAAAGCTCATAGGAGGTAGATTGTTTTTACGCTGGTCTATTAGCTTAGATTGTTGTGTGTTTTGTTGACTTATCCTATCAGCTTTGGCTTTTTCCTTATCATTTTCTCTTGTTTTAACAGATTCGACTTCTATACCTTTAAGCTGCATATTCATTTCAAACTCAAGCTGCATCAGTTGTGATTTTAATTGAGCCTCATTTCTTGTTCTCTCAATATCAAAAGCAACCTCAGCCTGCTTAACCTCTATTTTACTTCTTTTATCAGCTTCAATCTTAGCCATAGCAGCCTCAGCAGCCATAGATTGTGACTGTTGGTTTATCTGAGCCTGAGTCTGTTGTTGCATCATTTGCTTCTGGATATCAAGCTCTTCTTTCTTTTTGCGTTTCAACTTAAGAAGCTGATTGGCAACTTTAAGATTTTTAATCTCTCTAATATCAATAGCATCCTCAAGATATATCTGGTCTCTTGATAAAGCTGTTTGTATATTAGCTTCTAGCTGTGCCTTTTCTTCTTCATCGGGAGCAAGCTCAATAAATATACCGAAGTCATATAAATACAAGCTCTTAGTTTCCTCTATTGTACCTACATTGTACTTACCTATCTGCATAGCAAACTCTTCCTTGAATTCAGAATACTCAAGGACATCAGCTATTCTACAAGATAAACCTTCAGCTAAAGCTTTAGTAATCTGAAGACTAGAGTCAAGTATGTGTTTTGTGGCAGTGTTAGAATTAGCAGCAGCAAGCTTTTGTAAACCAACAAGAGCGTTAGCATCAGGCTTACTTCCATCACGAGCCTCATTAAGTCCCGTTACATCACGAATCATATTTAGGTAATGATTATAGCTACCTATAAGGCTTCCTATTTTAGCCTGACCTGAGTTGCTTGTAAGCTGCTGGATTGGAACACGAGCGTTATTAAACTCTCCATCTTGAGTATAGCTTCTACCAATAACAGAACCTGTCTGGAAATAAAGCTTTAAAGCATCTTCTGGGTTATACGTTCCTCCGTTACCAAGGTCAACCTCATTAAGACCGTCAGCATCAATAAAAACACCATCAGGTACTACTTTAGATATAACCTGCTGTAACTTAAGATGTGTCATCTGAATCAAGTCTGCAAACGTAATCATGCGTCTAACTAAAGACTCAATAACACCCTTATACATTCTTGGTGCATTTACAATATAAGGAGATGATACATGCTGAGATGCAGATTTAGGTCTAACCATATTCTTAGCCATCTCCCATTTAAGCATGATATTAGTGCCCATAACCATGACACCTTCATACCATACCTCTATGGTTTTCTCAATTCTTTCGAATCTTCCATCCTGCATCATTTCTTCTGGTGGATTGAATGTGTCGTCTTTTTCTACAACACGCTCACCGCCATTATCTAAATACTTTTTCTTATAAACAAACTTTTTATCTGTCTTATAACTAAAATACAAAAGAGTAGCTGTATCTCTATTGAACATGGAGTTCTCATAGAACCTTGATATGTTATAATAATCATACCAACTCTGGCTATATTTAGATATTTTATCTAAATCCTCATTAGTTAAGGTTGTGTCAATTTTTCTAAGCTCTGTAATAGGAACAGTTTTAATCTCTCCCCAATAGAAACAGTCTCTAAAATTGTTGTCCTCAGTATAGCTATGAACAAGATTTGCTGGGTCAACATAATCAACTTTAATACCAGCACCTGGTAAAAAACTATGCTTTACAGCTCCTATACCTATAGTGGTAATATCGTAATTTACACGCTTTTTAATTTCGTCATAATGATTCTCATCAAGAACAGTGTTAATAGCAAGCTCCTGAGCAATCTCAATAGAAGGCTTGTATTTAAGCTGCATATGCAACGCAAGCTCTTCATCATTTTCAGGAACATCATCCTGAGGTATATCAAAAGCATTTATTCCAAAATCTTTATTCATTTGCTCAAGAAACTCTCTTGAAATCATATCAGTTTCAATCATATCCTGATATGCAATTCTTTTCTCAGCTGACATAGCATCTTGCGCATATGTCTTAATAGAAAACAATCTATCAGACATGCCGTTTACTACTATGTCTACAAACTTTGGTATAATTGGTATAGGAGTCCAATCAAGATTTAAATACGATAAATCTCCATCAACAGCCAATTCGTTTTTGTATTTTGCGACAGACTGCTCACCACGAGCATAAAGTCTTAATCTATGAAAATCATCTAACTGTCTGTAGAATTTACAATCGCCTCCTCCTTTTCTAAACCACTCATATTGTATAGCCTGACCTACCTGCAATCCAAACTCCATTGTAGCCTTCTTAGAATCACTAACAAACTGGTCTGGAAACGATACGCTATTTATTGATACGGTTACTTCTTTCATGTTATTATCTGGCTGTAAGTTCCCTTGTTATTATATGTTGCAAATTTAATGTTTATTTTTGACTGTGTTTTCTGAGGCGTATATCTATTCCTTTGATTGGCCATAATTGCTAACCCTGAGCTAATAGCTGCGTCAAATTTTGTTCTGTTATTTATATCAAACTTAGCCCAATCCTCAAGAGTTCTTGTGAAATACATAGCTCCCATATCTCCAGAGTCCCTATATTCACCGTTAACATCTATACCTACATACCTTTCTATATAAGACTCAATAGCAGATGCATGAGATTGCTTAACGTCTTCTGATGAGTTTGGTATCCCACCTAATTCTTTTTCTGTCTTAGACAGCTTATTAAACATTTTGTCTGGCCTATTCATGGCAAAACCCCTATATCCTCTGTTTTTTAAATGATATAAAAGCCTTGGTTTGTTGTTTTCAACAAGTATTGGCATACCATAAAAAACACAAGCCATGAGTACTTCCTCAAAGAATATCTCAGCAGTCTGTGGTCTTGCTATATATTCTAAGAAAAACTCATTACTAGGAGCGTCGTCCATGTTGAACTTAGTCAAACCATGTAACGCTCCGTTAGAGCCACGTCCAACCACTGTTCCTGATATATCGTATGAGTCACATCCAAACGAGCCTATGTGCTCATTACCCGGATATTTCACACCGTTCTTATTTACAACCCTGTTCTGCAATCCCTTGCTTGGAATCCAGGATACTAAGAACCTACCTCTTGGGTCAGGACTCCATACCACAACAGAATCCTCAACTCCATCTCTCCAATGAAACGAGCCTCTTGTCAGGTACTTCTCTTTTATAATGCTATCGTTATAGTCTATCTGCTGATATATTTTTGTTAGATTGAATATTGATGATTTGGTCTCATCTCTAAAGGCATGAGACTCAGTTCTTGGGAACTGTCTATAAAATTCGTTCAAAGCATCAGGGTCATTCTTCAAACTCTCAACCTCATTGTCCCAATACTCCACAGCCCCTTGGGGAATATATTCACCATAAGAATCTACTATTGGTGAATCTGGCGTATACAGAACAGGCATCCCGTACCTATCTATAAACCCCTCCATGTTCCACTCCATAGGTATAAACAAGCTGTACATTCCACTTTTTGTCTGCCCATTAGAGTTTCTTTTAGAAGTATCAGAGTCATAGTAAAGCTTCTTGAAGTTATCACCTCCTTTATCCAAAGCATTTGACGTAGAACCCATCATACACTTTCCTATAATCTTTCGTCCTAACCTAAGACAAGTTTTTGTCACTCTCCAGTTATTCAGGATATTATCAGGCTTATCCCACTTACCGCTCTCATCGTGAACAAGAAGCAATAGCTTCTCACCATCATAAGAGTTATCACCTGTATTCTTCCAGTCAATTGTTGTGTCCAGTCCCTCAAATACTATATCAGACACAGAGTTCATGTTCTTCTTTGTAATCTTAGAAGCTGGAACACGATAAGCAAGCTCAGTCTTTGGCTTGTCCATACCGTCCTGTATAGGCTTGAAAAAGAAAGGATAGTTGTTTGATATCGGTACTACCTTATCCGTAAACATCTTCTTGGCATCAGCACCTGTCTTAGATAATATGCCAACTCTTGCATCTTTTGCAAGCGTTCCTGTGTTTACACATTCTGACGAGGACATAAAAGAAAATCCTGAGCGACGTATCTTAAGGTATATCATTCCGAAACATCTGGTATCCGCTTTACAAGCTTCCCAATACAAAAAGAATATTCTGTTTGCTTCACGAAACTCTGGGTGTCCTACGTCAATCTTAGTCCACTGAAGATACATATAATGAGTTCCTGTTATGTAAGTTGGCTTTCCGTTATTCATAAACCACATACCTTCTTCACGCCTGTTGAACTCTTCCTCTATGTAATCTACCCACTTGTCCTTAAACTCCTGAGCAGACTCATGCCATTGAAATATACTTGATATTCTGCCAAGTTCTTTTGGATAATCAGATACCTCCCAATATTGCTCTGATTCCTGCTTGGACCTTGACCAAACCTTTCTTAATTTTTTAGGCAGTGCTATCTTTAATCCGTTTATAGAAACAACGCTATCAATCATGCCGGATTTAGATATAACAACCATATCATACTTGTCGTCATATCCATACTTCCATGATTTACCCTTATTCTTGTTTGTTATAACAGTTTTAGGTATGTAATCATTAAGCTCTTCGTACAATTTATTTTGACCGTCTTTCTGCAAAGCCTGTTAGTTTGGTTTCCTTTTTATCTGTACTCTTCCCTTCAAGCATATTTCTTTCGTTCTCAATCCTTGATAGAATCTCAAACGCATCAAATATAGCCAGCTTCTTTGTAGCTGCCGCATTTTTAAGCCTATCCGCTGCAAGCTCAGGAGATAAGTCATCAAAGTCTTTTTTGATAATACCCTCCTGCGCCACCTTAATTAGCTCCTTAACAGCCATCTCGCCAGCCTTTATAATGTCCTCTTTTAGCTTTTTAACTTCCATGAGCAACCAATGCTATATCAGCAACTTTCATTCTATAAACGGTTTCTCCGTCTACATTGAATTCATACTCGCTATGCGGAGTGAATGATATCATATCACCCTCGTATATGCCTATATCCTCTAACTTTTTGTTATTATATCTAATATGACCCATAAGAGGAATGTATTTATCTGTAACAAACATATCCTCTCCTTTGTTTTTTATTGGCGATACAAAACAATAATCATCAACAGTATTCCAAGCATCTCCGTTGTTATACATAAAAAACTGATTAGACTCAAGAAAAAACGTGTTGTCTTTCAAAAAGCTAAAGCCGCTTCTCTCTTTCCCTTGCATATCATAGTATATCTTAAAAACATTATGATGTACAAGCAGAATATTACCAGGCTTTATAGGGCCATTATATCCAGAGGGACATTCTATGACTTTTGCATATCTATTTGAAACAGTATGGTCTTCTTGTGAAGTGCTTGTTATAAAATCAATATCACCAACTTTCTTCACATTATCATACCGCCTACCTCCAAAAGGTTCAACGATAAAATAAAATGGAGATTTCATTCAAAGTTAATATTGTATTCTATTGATATTGGCATATTAGCGTTAAACTCTTTCCAGAGAATAATCTCGTCATCTCTTTCAATCCAAACCTTCATGCTATCCCTATCTTTATCATATTGAATAAGATGAATAGTGTGGCTATCGTTTAGTATGCTCTGACCTACTATGTAGTGCATAGCCCCCGACTTATAATCAGGACCTATGGATATCTTTCTTATATCCATTATATTAAATTTTTTAAATACCTATTTTATATATATCCATAGAAGCAGAAGGAACGTTGCTCCATCCGCCTAAACTTCCGTGAATATATAACCCGCCTGCGTCGATACCTGAGCTGTCTCTCATTATTTGATATGTAAGCTCAGTACCTTCAGTTGTTATAGTTAATGGAACAGTTACCTCGTAAGGAATCATAACTCCAATCTTATCTAGCTCAACAGCTTTTGTAACGCCTGCTTGAACTCCGTCTATTAAAGCCCTCCAAAGAGTCACTGTAACACCGCCTGACGAACCTTGTCTTTCAAAGTTTCCAAAGCCATTAATAAGATAAACACCAACATCATTAAACGTTATTGTTCCATCAGCAGCCAGCATAACAGGGTCGCTTGCGCTTCCTTGCGCTGCTCCAAATGTAACCTGTAAAGGCAAATCTAATCCGCTAGGCTCTTGGTTACCTGTTGAATAGGCACTCAAGACGTTTGTATAGGAAAGATTAAATACACCAATAGTATCTATGATATCACTCATCAGATATACCTCCTGGGTATCATTTCTTGTTTTAGAGTACCTCTCCTTTGTGTTTACCTCAAAGCTTAGGGTTTGAAATTTTTGGTTACTAGGTATTATTGCCATTTTCCTCTTGTTCTATAATCTCTCCAGTCTTAGTGTTAATAGTAACATTCTCACCATACTTCTCTATAAGCTTAGCTTCTAAATCTTTAAACTCAGCTTGAAGAGCTGACATTCTATGCAAAGCCTGATGTTTTTGAACCTCAATGTTTGCAATAGTTTCTTTAAGCTCAGTAAACTCAGTATTAGCTTTAGTGATTTGGTCTAGTTCTAATTGTTCTATTTTTTTCATTTTATTAAATTTTAAACAAAGATAGTAAATTTATACTATCTGCCCTGACCTCTGTACAGTTTCTTGTAGCCTCTTTTACCAACGCTTGCATTTTTGCTGTGGCATCCAGGTCTTTTGGTCTTGCTTTTCTCTATGTAGTTACCCAATATTAACTTTGCCATTATCTTCCTTTAATAATACTACTTGCCTTCTCTGTTGTTCTTCCTCCGAAGTATGCTAACACAACTGCCATCATAACTTTTTCAAAAGTATCGTTCCATGTAGTTCCTATGTTAAACGGTATAGAATTAACAGAATCCAAAATACCTGCAAAAGAAAATACAACAATACACCAGATAAGAACAAGAGGCCTAACGTTTTTACTAAGCCAAGAATCAGACGCAGCGTCAGCTCTCCATCTGCTAGTAATTGCTTCAATTTCTTTATTTTGCTGGTCATATATTAATGTTTGTAGTTTTATCTTATCCTCAGTGGATATATCTGCCTTACCTATAGCCGCTATAGCTTCCTTTGGGCTAGTAACCCCTTCAAGTAAATTACCAAGGGTTGGGTTAATCATTCCAGCAGCTCCAAGCAATAGCTTGCCTACTGTCGTTTCTTTGAATGGTTTCTTACTCATATCACTCTATATGTTGTTTTACCTTCTATTCTTTCTGCCTTTAGGCATCTACGTCTATTCTCATCTGGAGACACATAGCTTACATGAACCCAGTCAGGGTTTTCGTCTGTTCCAAACTCCCATATAAGCTGGTCGAAGTCTATATTATCCCTGATGTAATGATACATCTCAGCGTTTGTTTTGTGACCATATGTATCGTCTATGTCAATTGCTCTACCTTCGCAATGCTGCGATTTAGAACTACCACCGATAGCTTTATTCAAATCTTTACTCCTGAAGAATGAGTTTATTTTAATAGGTCCTCCGACCCATTCACGAAGTGGTTCGAATATATTTTCAGCAACCCCAACCATATTGGCAACTTCATAACCGTTAGGTGTATTATCTATGCCTTTTCTTTTAGCTGTGTAAGACTCAGTTGCTTCCTTTGCGCTGATATGTTTGCTTATGTTGTTCGATGACATCTGCTATTTCTTCTTTAGTTAAATTTAATTTAAAGCTTATATCTGCTGTCCATTGCATTACAGCCTGATTCCCTTTATACAATACAACAACAGGAACTGATTTTGTATTTTTTTGTATAGAAGGCGACTGCTGTTCTAGTAACCCGTATATTACCGGATTACCGTTTATTCTAGCTGGAAGTTGAACGTCGTTCCTTTTATTCCATTCAGCATTAATTTGTACTACTGTAAAAGATTGTGCTTGTACAAATATAGTAGCAAAAAGAAACGCCAAACGTACTAATATAGTGGTCATTTTCTTTCTATTATTTCGTATAACTTCTCGTCTATCTTATCTAGCTTCTTGCTGTTCTCCTCAACCTTTTGTTGAGTGTTCATAATTGTCTCACGAACAAGCTGGTCTTTGAGGTCATATTCAGTACGGCTAATAGCCGGCTTTGGAAGCTCCTTAGCGACCTCTATTTCTTTTTGAAGTGTGAAGTACATTGCAGCGAGTGATACAGCTCCAGCCAATATCATTGCTATAGTTTTTATGTCTAGAGTTACTTCTGTGTTTTCGCCTACCTTAGCCATTTATTATGAGTTTTCTAGAGTTTGTATTCTTGTTTCTAAAGAGTCAATTTTTGAAGAAAGTTCTTTCACTGCGTTAATTAAAGCAAATGTCAGAGCATGAGGGTTGAACTTATAAAGTTCAGTTGGATTTTCATCTGTTGGCTCAAGTTTTTTCTCGTGAGTACTAATAGTCTCTGGAATTATGCTTAACACGTCTTGAGCAATAATACCTATATTATCTACCAGTGTGTCTTTAAACCCAGCCTTCCCGTTATAATCAAAGATTTTAGGCTCTATTTGTAAAAGCTCTGTTAATCCAGTGGCATAAGGTCTAATGTTTGTTTTTACCCTGGAATCTGATACAATATCCCACGCACTAGTTGATGGCTTTCCAGCAGAATCATTAGCTAACTCTAAGTCATAAGAAAGCGAATCAGAGCCAGTGTTAATACCCACTTGTGAGTCAAATGTATGTACAGAAATTACAGGGCCAAATCCAGTTACACCACTCATAGACCCCACGTATATTCCGTCAAAAGAATCAGAGCCATAAATAGCTGGATTATCAATATTATACGAAGACCATTGCATCCCTTTGTTGTTACCAAAGAAAATATTACTATTAGTACTTGATAATGTCAATGTGCCCGTAATTGCCCCTCCAGTTGTTAATAAGTATCCTGTTAAAAAATTAGATGGACTAATCTTTACGTTGTCAGTTCCATCATAACCAACTAAAAAGTCAACGTTTGCTCTAGAAGTGCTTTCGTTAAACTGTGAAAATTTTATTGCCATCTTATGATTCTGTTATTATTTCGTCATTATTTTCTGTTGCAAGCTCAATGCCTAGCTCACTAATCATAGCCTTAGAGCCTATATTCCCTTGGTCATATAGTTCCTCCCCAATAACATTGCCTATGATTATTGATAAAGGCATATTACCAAAGGGCTATAAGGTTAGTAGCTGTTGTTCCTGTAGAGAACACTTTAGAAACCTGAACAGGTACAAACTGACCATTGTTGAGGTTATAAAACGTAACTACATCTCCACCAGAGGTTGTAACCTTTACGTTTCCACCAACACCTACATACAAAACACATCCACCCTGGTCTCCTCTATAAAGCTGATAAGCTTCTCCAGTAGCCATTATGTTTGATGATAAAGACAACTGAGTGTCTGAATCTACAGCAGTTATAGTAGCTGCGGTAATATCAGTAGTATTGTACACAACATCTCCAACTCTAACTGTAGATAGAAAGGAAGCTGTTGAATCAACCAACTTATCAGCAACATTTCCAGTAGTAGTTCCAGATGCGGGCTTTGATGATGTATTGGGTATATTGGCTGTGTCGCTAGGACAAACCTCCAAAGCACTTCTTACTTGTAATTTTTGATATGACATCTTTCTTTTTATTTATGCAAAGATATTATTTTTTTTCGAAAGGAAACATTCGGTTGAGATTGTCACGCCTGCTTGCACAGCCGCAATCTTTACCTGTTGCCTTGGCAACTTTCTCAACTACAGTCTTGACTCCTGTCTTTACTGTGATGTTCTCAATAACATCCCCTAAACCTCTTGGCTTCATTGGTTATTGTATTTATAGTTTATTATGCAGCTGAAACAGTTAAAGTCCCACCGTTTGCAACGGTTACTCTATAAGATGTTCCGTCTGGAGACTTCATTATAATGCCATCTCCTACGCCGCTTAACCTAATCTCTTCGTTAGCTTCGATTCTGCCACCTGGTTGTACTTTTAAGTATAAGTAATCAAGCACTGTAGAGCCTATATTAAGAGTATCTTGCTCATAGGTTTCTTCTCTGCTTCCAGAAATCCATGTGCCATTTATAGCACCACCAGCTTCTTCTGACCATCCAATAGAAAATCTTTCGTATTCTCTATCGGACTGTTCATTATACCCGCCTGTAAACACAGTATCACCGGCAGTCCCCTGGAATCTTATAGTTTGAGGTGAAAGTGCGCTATCATTTCCTAATTTTATTTCAGCGGCATCAGCAGTAGCGGTTAGAGCAGCGGCAGCAGAAGTTGCAATAGCACCTGTGGTGTCGGTTACTGTAAATGCGCCGTCTACATCAATGCCTCCGTCTAAAGAAGCTAATCCAGCTGCATCAAGTGTTCCGGAAATATTGGTGTTACCAGTTAAACCAACTACAGTAAACTTATCTGTGTTTACCTCAATGTCCCCGCCAATAAAAGTGTTAGCACCAATATTGATATCATTACCAACTGTTGCATTACCTGTTGTAGCGTTTACGCTAAATTTATCTGTACCAACATCAAAGTTACCATCAACACCAACTGCTCCTGAAAAATCTCCAGTTGTTGAAGATAAACCGCCGTTGTGAGCTGTAGAACCAGTAAATGTAGATATGCCAGTGACACCTAAAGTACCACCAACTGTAGCATTGCTAGTAACAGCAAAAGTAACGCCAGTTCCAACAGTTAGAAGTGTTGGTGAAGCTGCGCTGTTTTGCTTTAATGAAGAATTAATAAGCGAATCTGTGCCATCAAATACCGGAATGTACGTGTCAGTTCCGTTAAAAGCTCCGTCAATAGTATAGGAAGCTATGCTGTCTACTGTAGTGGTTTTTGTTGAGTCCACATCAGAGACATCGGTCATGACAAACAAATCACCAGAAGCTACGGTAACTGTTGGGTATGCAGATGTGTTGTTAATTTTAGACATTTTATATGTTTTTAATATTTACCTTTTCTAGTTTTTGGAGAACTTGCTGTACTTCCACCTTTTCCTGCCCATAGATGTTTACACGCCCAATATCTAGCCGTTAGCTTATTTGTAGCTGACGAGCACTTATGGCGAGCTCTAAACGACTTTCTTGCAGCAGATGAGTAGTTGTGTCCATATCCAGTAGCACCGAAGTGTATAAGCTTCTCAGTGCCTCCTGAGCACGCCTTAACCATCTTCTTCTTTCCTGCTCTGTCCGACTTTGTAGGTCGGTTACACGCCATCTTGCTTTTATTCGCCATCTATAGTAATTGTTATACTGGTAGGTTCAGCTTGCTGTGAAATCTGACCAGCTATGTTTTCTTCTAGTTTAGCAACCGTTTCAGTACCCATAGCGTCTTTGACCCACTGAGTAATTATTTCGTTTGTTAAACTTGACAAAGGTACAAAATTTGTTATATTGCTAATGTCGAGCACCTGAGTGCCAATTACATCTCCAATATACGCTGTCTCACTGTCCTCTCCAGTTAATCTATAGTGAACATTGTACACTACGTTTTCATTTCCACCATCAGAT
>Ga0102963_1000464_pt1 | contig 17549 bp, 20 predicted proteins | sample SalPon2_C_H2O_MG_2_FD_84522 | JGI IMG/M metagenome (GOLD analysis project Ga0102963, IMG submission 84522) | Salt pond water microbial communities from South San Francisco under conditions of wetland restoration - Salt Pond MetaG SF2_C_H2O_MG | ecosystem: Environmental > Aquatic > Non-marine... | reverse complement strand
TAAGTACCCGTAATTATTCATTTGTCTAGATAATAAGTCATATTTTATCAAAAAAGTTTGACATATTTTTCATTTCAAGTAACTTAGGGTTAAGAGGTTAATGATGAAAAGACAAAGACAAAAATCCAAAGCAGAATATCTAAGAATGTACGATAATACTATGAAGCCTGCAGCTCCTTTAACGAATGCTCTTTTTTATTACGCTGGGGTTGCTTTAGTCGTAGGTCTTATTGTCGCTACCATTATAGTTTAGCTCCTTCTAAGGTATAATCCCCGTATGGATTTTATTACGGTAAAGGAATCGGACAAAGTATTAGAAATTAACTTTGTCCGATTTCCTGTAAATGCTATTAACCACCAGTTTCTATTAGAGCTCAATGATGTATTAGATAAGTATAAAGACTCAACAAATTCAACTGTTGTAGTTTTTTCTGGCTCTGATCTTAAATTCTTTTCTTTTGGGCTTGATATTCCCGAATATTTAAAATTAGATAGAGACAGCTTGAAAGACTCTTTAAATTTATTGGTTTCTACATGTAAAAAAATTTACCAATATCCTAAAATCACAATTTCTAAAATTAATGGTCATGCAACAGGTGGTGGTTGTATGATTGCATTAAGCACTGATTTCAGATACATGGCAGATGGAAGGTCAAAAATCGCATTAAACGAAGTAAATATTGGTTTATCCCTTTTTTTTAGTACTATACAGATACTAAAATCGATAGTTGGAAATCAAAATGCTAAAATTATTTTATATTCTGGAAAAATGTTCAGTCCTCATGAAGCAAAAGATTTGGGACTAGTGGATTTAATTTATGACTCTGATGAATTAGTTGAAAAGAATGTTTTATCATATGCTAAAAAAGATATTGATGCTATAAAAGATCTAAAGAAATCTTTAAATATTTATGATGAATCAGTATTGTTAGACTCAGATGAAAAACTAGAAATATTCCTTGATATTTTTTATTCAGAGAAGACACAAGAAATTTTAAAAAAAATAAAAATTAATAAATAAATTTATTTACTGAAAATAAATTGTGTGCATCTAGTAAGAGCTATTTTCTTTTTACCATTTGAATTAAAAACTTCAGCATCCCAAACTTGAGTAGTTCTGCCTTTGTGAATAAGCTTAGATTCGCATAAGATATCATCTCCGTCTTTTGCAGCACTTATAAAATTTGTTTTTAGTTCTATAGTTGTAAAATTTTGATCTTTTTCTAATGTTAAGAAGGCACCTATACCACAAGCGGTATCTGCAAGTGAAGTGATCGCTCCACCATGAATATATCCATTAGGAGCCATTAACTTCTTGGAGGCGTTTAATTTTAAGATTACACCAGATTTTTTTTCCTCTAAGAATTCTATTCCTAGCTCTTCAATAAAGTTATCTTTAAGCATTTTTTGTATCCATTTAATATTCATGAAATTAGCTAATTAACATACAGTGCACTTGCAATCAAAATGCTAATTATAATAATCCAAAAAGACATAAAAATTGTAAGACCACTCTTTGCTTCCTCCCTTTCTAAATAAGTTCTTCCTCTAAATCCTTGGCAGATAAAAGTGAGACTTCCAGATAGTTGGACACAAACAGTATTTATTAATAACAGAATCAAGGCTCCAGCTGCCATTTCATATCTTTCATTAGCCAATAAAATCGCAAAACTTGCAGCTGGCGGCAAGAGTGCAACAGATACCATCACACCAACAAGAGAAGCAGATATGCCAGTTGTCATTGAAAGTGCTGCTGCAGCACCAGATGCTAATGCTAAAACAATATCGCCGAGCCCAACTTTTGTTCGGGATATTATTTCATTGCTTAATGAGTTTATATCAGAAAAAAATGAAATAGAGAAAGTAATACCTAATGTTAACGCAATGCCAATGATTAATGACTTAAGTGACGATATGGCTAGTTTTTTTGAACCTATTGTGGCCGCAAAAGACAATGCTAAATTAGGACCCAATAGCGGTGCAATTACCATAGCTCCTACAACAACAGCTATGTTATCTTCCGATAGACCAATAGTTGCAACTATAGAAGAAAGAATAACCATAAAGACATAGTTAATATTAAAATTGATTCCTTTACTTACTTGTTCGAAAAGCTCTTCTCTTGTTGTTTTTGATTTAATGTCAGAGTTCTTGTCTTTATCTTCTTGAAGTCTTGGTATTGATGCATCAACAGGCAGGATAAGTATTTTGGCTTCTTTGTCATCTTCAAATAAGACTTGAATACTATCTATTAAGGATTGTCTTGCATCGTCAGTAACAACCATGGTATAAATTTGTCTTCCATCTTCTAATTCAGATGACCACCAAAAATCTATTGCTCCTTGTTTCTCAGCGATAGTCTTCAGGATTCTTTTATATTTCTTGTTAGCGATAATCTCACATATTCTCATTCAGAATAATATTATCATAGATGATTAAGTTTTAGTTATATTCCATTTGATATCCAGACAGTTTGAAACGGTTTTAAGTGCAAATAACTCTCATCAAACTCTAGTGACTCCTTAAGGATTAAATCATTCCATTTCCCTGATAATTTAATATCTAAATCTATCAATGATATTGAATTATATGTTTTTGTTACATTACTTATACAAAAAATTGTTTGCTTCTTATCGATGCTTTGCCTGTAAAACCCAAAAGCTTTTTTACCTAATTGTAATATAAACTGTTGAGCATTAGGGTGAAATGCAGGCTGTAAAGATCTGAGCTCTATTAAATATTTAAGTGCCTCAAATTTTCTTGAATTGTGACTATGTTTATCAGATAAAATATTTTTTATCTCAACATCCTTCCATCTATACCTGTTAATAGACCTATTAACTTTTGTTTTTTCTAATCCTATATAGTCATTCTTTTTTCCAAAAAAAGAATTTATATATATTGCGGGAACTCCTTCTAAGCCTAGCATTATTGCATGTGCACACATAAATCTGTCAAAGCTATAGTCATCTTGTCCATCAATGTCTCCACTAAATGCATCTACAGCAGATATATTTATTTCATAAGGAGAAAGGTCCCCACTGTTATTTTCTCTTGATGATATTTTTCCACCAAATTTAACCATTGTCTCTGCTAGTGTATGCAGCTCTTTACTATCAAGTAACCCTTCAGCAGGTCTTAATCCGATTCCATCATGTGAAGATATAAAATTTAAATATGAATTTCCCATTTGAGTAGGGGGCATTGTCATTGCCCATTGTCTTAATCTTGTACAGTCGCTATTTATCATTGTATGGAGTAAAAGGGGAGGTAGTGAAAAATTGTAAATCCAATGAGCCTCATTTCCATTTCCAAAATAACTTAAATTTTCTCTTTTTAATATATTAGTTTCTGTAAGCAGTACAGTCTTTTCGTAAGTGTAGTCCAACAAAGTTCTTATTAATCTTACTATTTCATGTGTTTGACTAAGATTTATACAATTAGTATCTTTTTCTTTCCAAATAAAAGCAATTGCATCAAGCCTAAATAGTCTTATCCCGTTGTCTAAATAAAACTTTATAATTCTAATAAATTCTCTAATCACATCAGGATTTTTAAAATCAAAATCAACTTGGTCGTGACTAAAGGTGCACCAGACATTTTCAGTTTTTCCATTTAATTCAACTTTCTTGCTAATGCTTGATGCTCTTGGTCTAAAGACTTTTCTTAAATCAATGGCTGAATCAACTTTTAGGAAAAAGTTTTTACCTTTTTCCTTTCCTTTTAAGAAGTTTTGAAACCATTTGCTTTCACTAGACATATGGTTGATGACCAAATCACTCATAATAAGGTAGTCGTTAGAAATTGCTCTTATATCATCCCATTCGCCAAGACAATTGTTAACCTCATAAAAGTTTTTAACAGAAAAGCCTTCATCAGAACTATAAGGAAAAAATGGTAAAATATGAATAATGGTAAAAGTTTTAGGAAACTTTTCTTTTATCAATTCTCTTAAATTTTCAAGTGGAACTTTATCATTGCTTTTGACTGAATCACCATAAGTGATTAACATACAATCTTTTTCTGACCATGAGCTTAAATTTTTAGATCTTCTTTGATATTTTCTACCTTTCCCAATAATATCAATTAAGTCTTTTCCAATATTCTCTATTTTTTCGTTGAGCTGAATTCCACGATAAATTTTCTTTAAATGTAAATTTACTCTTTCCTTGAATTCTTTAATCATTTTAATTGTACGATTCTACAGCGGCTTTAAGTCTTTTCATAAATCCTGGCTTTGCACTTTCTACACGATTCCATGTTGGTATGAAGGGTGTTTCTAAAGGTTTTTCTAAAAATGCTTCGCCAGCATTCATTATATTTTCTGCAAATAATTCAACTGCCTTTTCCTCTTTATGTATATCTAAATTTATAGAATTCATATCACAATCCTTTTTATATATTTCGACAAAATCTAAGGCAATTCTATAATAAGTTGCTTTTAAACTTCTAAAATTTTCCATGCTAAAAGTATTGCCCTGAGTTGCAAGTTTTCTAAGAAGAGTTTTAGCTATATCAATAGACATTTTTGATAAGCCTTTACTTGTATCATCTGGTGATAAATCTTGATGTTTATGATCATACTTATCAGCTATATCAACTTGACATATTCTGCTATTTCTATAATTCCTATGCATCTCAGATAATATTCCAATCTCAAGGCCCCAATCACTAGGTATCCTAACTTCACGTAAAATCCTTTTCCTAAAAGAACACTCACCTGCTAGTGGATATCTAAATGAGTCCATAAAGTCTAAGTATTCTGAAGGTCCAATTATTTTTTTTAATGCTTTAATAAGTGGGGTTACCAAAAGTCTTGATACCCTCCCGTTAATATTATTTTTTGAAATTCTTGGATAATATCCTTTGCAAAATTCAAAATTCAATTTGGGATTTGCTACTGGATATATTAGTTTGGCTAGAATTTCATTTGTATATGTTTTTATATCACAATCATGTATAGCAATAGCTTCAGCTTTGTCACATGCAATTGAATATCCCATGCAATACCAAACATTCCTTCCCTTGCCAAAGTTCTGTGGACTAAGATTAATTTTTTTGAGCTCTTTATCCAATTTTAACAAGTTTGGACCATCATTCCATAGAATTTTATGTTTGATTTTTAGGGTAGAAAAAAATTTTTTGGCTTCTTCAAACTCATCTTTGGATGCCTGATCTAGACCAATTATTACTTCATTTATGTAATCAGTTTTGTTTAACTCATTGATTATCCTTCTAAGGGCAGGTCTTTTAATTTCTGAAAATAGAGAAGGTAGTATGAGTTGAATTGGTCTTCTTTTCGAGAAAAGCCTTAATTCTTCTTCAATTTCTTTCTTTGATTTTATATTAAAATTGTGAAGGGTTGATATGATTCCATTTTGGTGAAAATCAGACATTATATTTCCTCTAAAATTAATTTATTGAAATCGTCCAAGGATAGTATTGATTCTTTCCAACCTATGGGGGCTGGATTTCTAGATTTTCTTACCTTGTTGGAACCTTTAAATTTAATGAAGTCTCTATTAGGTATTTTTATCAAAAAAGGATGATCACTTATTTGTAGCATTTCCACATCATTTTCGCTGTCACCTAATGCAATAACACAGTAATTATCAACTTTGTTAACTTTTTTCATATGAACTAAAAGCTCTCTCAATGCAGTTCCTTTATTACTTTGACCTTTAAGATGCAAGAATCGTGCCCCTTTTGTAAGTGAGAGACCAAATTCGGATAATTTATATTCAAAATCTTTCAATTTTTTTTTGTTTGATTTCCAAACTAGCAATTCACTGAATTGCCTATTTAACAAATTTTTTAATCTCGCATATGGTAATCCAGAGATTTTTTTTAAATCTTCTTTATTCAATTCATTTGAAAAATCAAAAAGATCAGTAAATTCAGAAAAGTTAGAATTAATTATGTTATTTATATCTTCCCTAGAAGGACCACTTGAAATAAGTTGAAAATCATTTCTTGAATATTTTTTCTTTGTTATAGTTTCCTTTGTAGGAAAAAAAATTCCTGATCCATTTTCCACTATAAAAGGCATATAAATTTTTAATTCATTTTTGATATCAACAACTTCATCAAAAGTTTTACTAGTATTAAATATTATTGGAATATTCTTATGTACAATTTTGGATACTATTATCTTGTTTACTTTATAGTCAAAGTCTTCATGTCCTAGGAATGTTCCATCAAGATCAGTAGATATTAAATAATTTTTTTTCATTACTTCGTAAAATTAATATAAATAGAAAAAAAGATTATAAAATAATTTTTTAATCATAGATAAGATTCTCGAAAATTTCTTCTATTGTTTTCTTCTTTTTTCTAAGAGTTTTTTTATTTTTTGGTTTACTTTCATTTCTTTTATAATAGCCCTCAGCTAAAGATTCTATTATTTTTTCTACAGTATTATTTTCATTTTCTTCAATTTTCTTGTATGAAGTTTTATTCAGATTGATATAGGTTCTCGTGTTGATGAATTCAGCAATGGCCTCTCTGATAACATCAGAAAGATTTCTACCTTCTTTTTTAGCTATTTTATTTAGTTGACTATAAATATTTTTATCGATTCTTAAGTGAAATTGTGCATCTTTACTCATAATATTTCTTATTATATACCAATCTGGTATATATACCAAATTGGTATATAAAAAATATTTTTCATTTATTATAAAAAATGATTGTAAAAATTTTTAATTCCTTTATTCTCAAAATATAAGATTAAGAGCAGAGGTTCATACCCCCTTGAGTGCGACTTACAATATGGATTTCTGCTCTTATAATTCAAAAACTTTTTTTAAGAAATCTGTCATCATTTTTTCATCTATTCTTCCTGTATTTACATTTCTTGGACTAGGATGATAGCAGCAATATAATTCTTTTTTATCTGGCATCATATATTTTTCTGAGTGAATAAATTTTACTTTATTATTGAAATTGTAAAAATTTTTATAATATTTTATACAAGCATCAAATGCAATTTTTCCTAATGCTATAATTTTTTTAGATCTTTTTAATTCACCCAATTCTCTTTTAAAAAAACTAAAGCACTCGATAAGCTCACTTGCTGTTGGCTTATCTTGAGGAGGTACACATTTAAGTGCAGTAGTTATATAGGTTTTTTTTAATCGTAAACCATCATCTATTTTAATTGAATCATTGAGATTACTAATTCCAACTTTATTTAAACACTTGTACAAAAAAGCTGCTGATTTATCACCTGTAAATACACGCCCGGTTCTATTTCCTCCATGTGCTGCAGGAGCTAATCCAACAATAATTACTTTCGCACTTTTTTCTCCAAAACCGGTTATTGGCTTTCCCCAATATTCTTCGTTTAAGTATTGCTTCCTCTTTTCTCTTGCTATTTTTTCTCGGAACTCAACTAGTCTTTTGCATTTTTTACAACTTATAATTTCTTTGTTTAAAGAGATCATACTTTTTCCATTAGTTATTCAATATACCAAGAGCAATTTGTTCAACTATCATCTCAGCTAACGAGTAATCATTTTGAATCGCTAAATCATAATAATTTAAGGGGGAAGGGTTGTTTTCAGAGCAATCTTCATCTTCACTTACTATTAATTTTCTATCCAATAGAATTCTTTCTTCATTGTAAAATACAAAGATGCTAACATCAGAGCTATAAATATTCTTTGAACAATAAACCCTAGTATCAACAAATTCTAGACATTTAAATTTTTTAAAATTAAAATCTATACATTTAGGATATGTATAATTTCTTGAAGAATAATCTTTAAATCTTTCATTTATAAAAACTTTAGCGGTATATGGATAGCTTTCCTCTATTGTATCAGAAAAGAAGGCTAATTTTACATCAGGCATTGCCTTCGTAAATATTTTATAAATATATGGTTTTAACTTATTTGAATTAATTGATGAAATATCAATTTGAACACTTCCTTCCAAAAAGTTTATTTCACCCTTTTTGGACACCAATATTGAGTCCTCTTGAGAGGAGCATGAAAGCATTAAAAAAAATATCAAAAATTTTATGTTGAAAAATTTCATTTTAATCCAATAATTATAAATAATGTTAAGAATTATATCATTTCTCTTATTCTTATTTGTTTTTACCAATTATGCAATAACTCAAGAGCTTGAAATTAAAACATCAGCAACTTTAAGCTATGAACCTGGCTTCTTTTTTAAGAAACCAAAATCAGATGATATGGATAAAGCTTTAAAACAAATTAGAAAAAATGTTTGGCTCTCTTATACTTCAACTTTTTCTGATGCAAAGATGAAGCAATATTTAAAGGTTAAAGACCAAATTGATCCCGAAATTGAAAACTTTATAACATCTTTGAGTATTGTTGATATTAATGTTAAGAGTGAATTAAAAACCTTTACTGTTTATGCTAGAGCGAAAATTAATGATACAGCAGTAAATGCTAGATTGAGTTTTCTATCAAAGGCTGGTCAAACGGCAACTGGTGATGGAAGTCCTTTCACTTTTCTTTTCATTGCAAAACAAGCAGAAAAAGTTCTCGATTTTAAAGACTTGGATAATAGCTACGAATATACTGAAAGGAGATCCGCTGATTATTCATTTAAAGCATATAATCCAAGTTTTATTGATACATCAGTTACAAATATTTTGTCTACAGCAGGTTTTGAAGTAATTTCTTACTCAGATCTAATAATTCAATGTGATGCACCAAGTTTAAATATCATCTCTGAAAATTTATTAAAAAATGATAGTATGACCGCAGATGTAAGGAAGAAGATTATAAAATCCGCAAAAAAATGTGATATCGATTTTCTCGCTATTGCAATATTAGATATTGGAATAAAATCTAAGATAGCTTCAAATCAAAATAGAGAAATAAATGTTTCTGTTCAAGGTCAAGTTTGGGATATACAAAAAAAATTACCCCGAGTCATAGCTTCAATAGGCCCAATTACTTCGGGTGTGAATGAAAAAGATGATCTTACTGCCATTAAAAAAGCGCTTCAAACACCTTCAGAGGAAGTAGCTAAAGGTTTGGTTGATCAATTAAATGCAAAAAATATAAACTAAGGAGTTTATTATGAAAAAATATTTATATCTTTTTCTCTTCATTTTTATAGTTGGCTGTTCTTCAGCAGATGAAGAGGCAATAGAAAATCCTAGTGCATTAAAAGACAAAATCGGAGATTGTACTGAGGAAATTAAAATCGTAAGTGCATATGGAGATGATATAAGAATAAGATATCCTCTCGGAAATGAAGATGATGCAGAAAAAATAGCTAGGGAATGGTGTGATGTTAATGGAAAAGTTGCTGTTAAAACAACTGTATCATGTCAGGGTTGTTGCTATTCTAGTTATTTATGTAAAGAGTAAGAGCCCAAAAATATGGGCCCTCATATTTACTTGATATTTATATCAATCACTCTTGGGGCTTCTTTTTCAAATTTTGGTAAATTTAATGTCAGAATCCCATCCTCAAGCGAACTTGATATTTTGGTTTGATCAACAATTGATGGTAATTTGAATGTTTTAGAAAATTTTCTAGCTCTTCTATATTTATTCTCACTCTTGCCGTCAATACTAGTTTCGTTAGTATTAACTTTAAGATGGTTTTCATGAACCTTTACTGACAAATGTTCTTTTTTTAAACCAGGTACTTCTATGTGAATATCAAAAGAACTCTCATTTTCATAAATTTCATATTCCGAATCATATTTTTGACTCCCTTCAAAAGTTGAAAAAAAACTATTTAAAAAGTGATCTCTTAAAATCATATTCATATCAACCTCCTTATATTATCAAGGTAGTAATTAATTAAATTATTTCAAGAAAATTAAAGTTATTTTTTTCTTAAAACTAATACAAATATTGTAAATATATTAATAGCAAGAAAATACAAAAGATATTCTTTAACAATTTCTTCTTTTAGACCTGGAAGACCAATATTGAAATAATAAATAAAACTAAAGAGTAGGGTACCAATAATAAGGGATATCTTAATTTTAACTTTTTCATTTATAACTGAGTAAATCAAATAGTTAAAACAGATAGATGTAGCCATTAAATATAGTAATTCATATAAATTTCCTAACATTTTATATTTAATATTGACATATATAATTGATAAGTTAATATCTTAATGTAGGTTGAGTTAGATTCAATAATGTTTGAATCACGAAGAAAGCTAAGAGATTAGCACTAAAACTCAATCTTTTTTTTCGCCTTTTTTCCTTATAATATATTTGAAATTGAAAATTTCTTATAAATTACCCTTATTAGTTTTTTTTAATCACTCTAACTGGTTGTTCAGGTGGAGGTGGCTCATCAGGTATAAGTTCAAGTTCCGGTGCTTGTTCCTATACTGGAAGCACTTATTCGGGATGCTATCCTGCTCGTCAGCAGCCAAGCTCTTATGAAACATCTGAATATCAATATAATTATGGAGTTGGTGATTCAAATTCTTCAGATGCATATTCAAGAGAGCTAAGTGGTGAAGGAACTGTTGTAGCTGTTTTTGATTCTGGTACAAGTTCTGTTAGTTATAACAATTCTGACATAGTAAGGAATAAAAATAATTTAATCATTTTTGATGGCCCCAGACCAAACCCAAGTTTTTTTTTCAAATTTAACTCATATGAGTTTAAAAAAAATATTCTTTATATTAATCTTGAAGAATACAGAGTAAGAGGGCTTTATTCCCAAGTAGTTGCTTATCCTCTTATAAAATTTAATATTAATTTTAATCCAAAAGATATTGTTGTTTACATTGAAAAGAAAGATGAATTAAAAAAAGAATATAAATAGACCTCCGATTATTAATACAAATGACCAAATATAATCAAAATTAATCCAGCTGCTTCGCAATATTCTTAATCCTATAACTTTATATACAGTGAATGCTAAGATCATTGAAACTACTAGCATGGCTAATGTATGAAATACTAAAGCTATAAAACCAAAATGCTCTAAATGGTGAATTAAATGATCTCCTTCATAATTAAAGCCTGGTATCAACATTAAGCCTGCTCCATGAGAAGAAGCCATTAAGAAGGACCATAAGAATAGGTCAAAATTTGTAACATTCATTTTAACCCAATTAAAATGACCTTTTTTTAATAGTTTGTAAGCACCAAAGCCAATTAGACCTAAACCGAAGATAATTTTTGTAGTTTTTTGAGATACATAATCACTAATTAAATAATAAATAAAAATTGTTACCGCCAATGAAGCCAAATGACCTAATGCAATTGGGATATGGCTAATAAAGATTTTGCTTGTTGACTCTTTTTGCATAGCTATTGATACACTAAAAAGCCAACCCATACCCGGATTGATACCGTGGTACAACCCAAGTAAAAGGAAGAAGTATAATTGTCCGTGTTCCATTTTAGACCTTAGTCTTCATTTGGAAAACAGAATGAATCAGAGGATGAGTCTCCTCCTTGAAGTCTGACCTGGTGAGTTCTTTGATCACCAAAATCCATGAAGAAATTCTTATCTAGTTCAATTCCTCCATTAGGATTTACATCAGCCTTAACAAACCATCCTTTAATATCATCATAGAATTGGTCATCCCAACTACTATATAGAGAATTTGTAAAATAAACTCTTTTTCCATCTCTGCTTACTTCAACCATCTGTGGTCCACCAGTTGCAGGTGCACCAGAAGGATGTGCTTTTTTCTTAGCTACTCCTCCAATTTCAACCATACCAACTAGTTTTGGACTAAATGGATCGGATACATCATATTGATGTAGCTCACCAGTTCCCCAACAAGAAACATATAAGAATTTATCATCCAGAGATAAATTGATATCTGTAATTAGTGGAGGTGCTGCACCAAATTGTTTAAGTGGTGCTGGTAAATCCTCTGCAGCTGCAGGTTGTGCAGGAATAGTGATAGTTTTTTTAATTTTCCATTGATCTTTTTCTAAATACCATGTCCAAATTGAAGCAGAAAGATCTTGAGTATTTACTACAACACCCACAAATCCATATGTATTTTTTGGATTCTTTGAAGGTCTTAACTCTAAGACCATTTGATTCTCTTTACCTAAATCTAATTCCTGGAGGTGATTGTGAGATTTTAAATCCCAAATATGAATTTTATGTCCATATCTTCCACCTACTGCTGCCTCTAAATTTAATCCATTTTCAAACAAATCAGGGGTTGCCCACTCAGAAGTAACAACTCTGTCATGACCAAGATGCCACCAGAAATCATACGCATAGAATTGTGGACCACGGTCATTTTCCCACTGTCCTTTTATTTCCAATGTTTCGTGGTCGATTAAGAAAATACCACCTGGTCCTTCACCACTTTTTGTTCCTCCACCTAAGGCACTTACATAAATACCTTCAGGTCCACAATGAATTGTATGTGGACGACTGTAACCAGTTTTTTCCATTAATTCTTCTGGCTCAATAGTCTTTATTATCTTTGGTTCTTTAGGATTATCTTTTGTATCAATAATATACATTCTTGAAGATCTTAATCCTGGAACTAGTAAATATCTTCGCTCAACATCAGGATGTGGAGCATATGGGCATAAGTGTGCACTACAAGCATTCCATCCGAAATGATGGAGCTCATCACCAATATTTGGTAACACTAGCTCACTTACTGTATTTAAATAACTAGAGGACTCTGGATTTACATCAACAGTACATAATGAATCAGGTTTTCCTTTTACGTTAAGTGTAGCAACATATGCTAATTCCTCTTTTGGTGCATCCATAGCCATTTTGGCTGTTGGATAAAATGTTTTATCTGCTGTTAAAGCCATAATAAATCTCCTTACCCCGTAAATATATATGAAAACTATTTAAAAAGACAGTAGTGTAAAAAAAGTTACTATAAAATTTTTTTATTGACATATTTTAGGTATCTCCTATATTAAAATTCCATAATGAATAAAACAGCAAGAATTACTAAAGAAGAAGTTTTAAATGCTCAAAATGATTGGAAGAGTGGAATTATTGATATAGGTAATAAATTTATTAACAATGAAGATTATGAATCGAGAGCTATAGAACATTTAAACGATCTTTATGCGTACAAAATAACAGATGTCTTATTTAAGCCAACTAAAGTCTCAAAGGTCCAATTTAGATCTACATTTGAACAAGCTTTATCTTATTTTGTTGCTACAAATAATGAATGTAAAGAGGATAGTGGGTTTGCAATTAATCCGTGGATTGATGTTCGTTTCGAGAATTCTTCTATCTCACTCTTGGGAAGTACTGCTTTAGCTATGGGAAATTATTTTTTTACTGATAAAGAAAGAAATGAAACGAAAGTAGAATATACTTTTGGTTATATTAAAGACGATGAAGGAAGACTATTAATCAACCTTCATCATTCATCAATACCATTTTCAAAATAATCTATAAATTATATTGAATTCCAAGAATTATTTCATGGTCAGTTTCTAATTGAACATGGTTTACATCGTTATATACAGGCTTTATAAATTCTATTGCAAATCTTAAATTCCTAAGGTTTTGAAATACATGATTTATTCCAAATGATAAATCTATTCTTTTAAACCCTGATGCTTCTTTATCTTGAGCAAAACTCATAATTGAAGATATGTCTTTGTGAGAACCATCAATTTTTTCTTGGAACTTGAATTCAGAACCAACAGATATTGATGTTTGATTATCGTTGAAAGGAATTGCTCCCCAAATATTTGTTTGAATTATATCACCAAGTGCATAGTCTTTTGAATTTTCTCCAATTCTTTTAACACCTGAAATTTGCATGCCAAAAGAATATTCAGAATTTGTATTAAAATAAGTTGCAGATGAAAGTAAGTCATAAGTTCCTGACCCTAGCTGCATTCCATACCCTAGAGTACCTTTAGAGCCTGAAAACATTGTGTCTTCCTCCGATATGGACCCAGTAGGCAAACTTAATCCTAAAGTCGCATGAATTTTAACATCACCACTTTGATAAAGTCTTTTTAATGCATTGATTTTCGTATCTCCAATTCCACTTGATTTCATGGTTTTAATTGCACCATTTGCATGTCTTTTCATTTTCATTTCGTTTTCTAAATATGAACTCATTACAGCAAATGTTATATCATCGGATAAGGCATACATGCCTCCGAACATATGCATATGCATTTCCATATCTTGAGGAACAACCATATAGTTTCCTCCGCCCTGTTTAGTTCTCGCATCAGTATAAGTAGCCTTAGATGTCCCGGAAAGATAACCATCCATTTTCATGGTCATAAATCTGTAAGATAGCATTATCTCTTTCTCTTTATGATAATGATCGAGCATGATGGAGTAGGGTGCATGTGCATCTGCTCTCATTTTTTTTAATTTAGTATTATGGCCAGAGTCAGAAGCCTTTAAGTCAACAATAAAAATAGATAAAAATAAAATTAAAGATAAAAAAATTCTTTTCATAGTCCCTCCAAATTCTTAAAATGAAACATATCGTAACATAATAGCATTTTTAAAAAAGTGGTATATTATTCGTAATAATGTCTCAGTATATTTTAAAGCTTTTGATCACTTCACTGATAGTCCTACTTGCCTCAGAAATTTCAAAAAAAAATACAATTCTTGCTGCAATAATAATTGCTTTGCCTTTAGTCTCTCTTTTAACTTTTTCGTGGACTTATTTTGAAACAAAAGATACTGATAAAATTGCTAGAATGAGTTATGAAATTTTATATTTTGGTCTCGCGACAATTCCATTATTCCTAATTCTCCCCTATATGCTTAAAAATGGTTTTTCCTTTCTTATTTCGATGATTGTCTCTTGTGGATCAACAGGTTTAACAATGTTTTTGGTGAAAGCATTATTCCTTAAAAACTAATTAAAAATCATATATAATTTTTTTAATGTCATTAATATACTTAATCTTTTTATGGATTTTCCTAGGATATATCTCTGTGTTTGTAAGAAGACTTCATGATTTAGACCTCTCGGGTTGGTGGATTGGTATACCAATTATTCTTTATCAATCTCATCTTTTTGGCTTGATTTTTATCAATATTAATCTGCTAGCTATCATAGGCTTGTATATTTTAGGTCTTGTTATTTATTGTTGTAAAAAAGGAATTGGTTCTACAAATAAGTATGGACCTATTCAAACTCAAAGCTTTGAATTCTTTGATGCTATTAAAAAATGTCTATTTTCAACATCCATAGTAGATTTTAAATCCAGGGCTAGAAGATCAGAATTCTGGTTGATTATTTTGGCTTATTTCATAGTAAACTTTATATTAACACTTGTTGATCATGCATTTATGGGGCAATCAAATATGCAAAATTATTATAAAGGAACTTCATATTAATAAAGAAATGATTATCAACTTATTTGATCTTGAAAAAAAATTTTCTTTAAAGATTCCAAAAGCAATAGATGGTTATTACTCTTCAGGTGCAAGAGATGAAGTAACTCTTAAAAGAAATAGAGAAATTTTTAATAATTATGAGTTACTTCCAAAATTATTGAGAGATGTATCAAACATTAGCACCTCAACTGAACTTATGGGAATTGGTATTGATTCACCTATACTTTTAGCACCAGTTGCGATGCAGCAAATGGCTCATCAAGATGGAGAACTAGCAACAGCAAAAGCCGCAAAAAATTTCAACACTATTATGACTCACAGCACCATTTCAAATTATGGTATTCAAGATGTTGGGCCAGTTCATGATAAGTTATTTTTTCAATTATATTTCTCTAAAGATAGTGATTTCACTAAAGAACTCATACTTAAATGTAAAAAAAATAATTATAAAGCAATAGTATTTACAGTAGATGCCCCTAGACTAGGAACTAGGGAGGCTGATGAAAGAAACTCTTTTAAGATGCCTAGCTCCTTGCAGCTCGGTAATTTTATTGGTACAAAATTTGAAAATTTTGATGACATTGAAGAATATGAGGGTTCTTCAATGACTGCACATTCTGATCACCTTTTTGATCCTTCGCTAACTTTTGATGTGATTAGTTGGATAAAAGAGATTTCGGGGCTACCAGTTCTTGTAAAAGGTATCTTGAGACCAGATGATGCTCAGAAAGCAATTAGTTTTGGAGCTGATGGAATAATAATTTCTAATCATGGTGGTAGACAATTAGATACAGCAGTTCCAACTCTAAAGCAGATTGAACCAATTAGAAATCAAGTAGGTAAAGATGCAACTTTAATCGTAGACGGTGGTGTTAGAAGAGGAACTGATGTTTTAAAATGTATTGCACTAGGTGCTGATGTAGTTCAGATTGGCAGACCTCTACTTTGGGGTTTAAATTATGACGGACAAAAGGGTGTAGAATTAGTTTTAGATTTATTAAATAAAGAATTAATAGAAACAATGATTCTCACAGGATGTAAAGACATCAGTGAAATTAGTAGAGATTTAGTGATAGAAAAATAAACTTGGACACCAAAAATACTCTTGATGCCCAAGTCTAAGAGATAAGGTATTTCTAAAATTTAATGATTGTGATGATCATCATGATCACCAGAAGGCCAATCAAATACATATTTAATAGTTATTCCAGCTATTTTAGAAACTTCGTTTGAAACTTTCTTTCTTTTATATCCTAGATCAACTTTTAAGTTTTTATCAACATAATAACCCAGTGAAATCTGACGAATATTATCATCAACATTTTCATCTGCATCGTCTGCATCGTTATCTTTATAAGTTAATGTTCCACCTAGTGTAAACTTCCCATGTTCAAAACCAAGACCATATGTGGTAGTTGCTCTGTCATGACCACTTTCACCACCTAGTTTAGAAATATTCATATATTCAGTAATGAAAGTCATTTTAATGCCTTCATAAAGGTAAGATGTATGAGCAATACCTATTGAATATCTTTTTTCATCTTCAGCACCACCTTCACCTTTACCTTGTTTTGCATGGCCAATTTGGTATGAAAAACCATCAATAAAGTTGTTGTCTAGCGAGAAAAAGCTTTTACCACCAAGTGAGATTGAATATGATGAAAAGTCTTCAGTATTCGAAACTCCACCATCAGCTTTTCTTAACTTACCATCGTTATTAATTCTTGAGTGGCTAAGTGAAGTTGTATCTGCAAAGAATGTTGATGCATTAATTGTGTGGGTACCAGCATCTCCAAAATCACTTTCAAGTTTTGCTCCAAATCCAACCTTTTGTAATAAAGCATATCCTTCAACTTCTTGGTATCCATATGCTCCAGGAAATTTATGAAAATCAAATCCTACAACAGGTGAAAATTTACCTGCATATAGATCAAGTTTTTCTGTTTTAAGATTTACATATAATTTATTAATAATAGATTTATGTTCTTCAAAAAACTTGTCTTTAGGTGTTTCAGATTCTGATTCACCATGTGAATGACCATGATCTCCGCCTTCGATTTTAATATCAGATATAATTGCTAGGCTTTCATTAAAATTATATCCAATTTCAAAATGTGAGTGAGTAGATGCTTCATCAACTTGTTCACGTTCTTCGTCTGCATCAAGGGTTTTATCAAGATGAATTGTTATGCCTGAATGTATATAGAATCCACCATCTTCACCACCATGACTTGAATTGTCATGTTC
>Ga0102963_1000457_pt1 | contig 17673 bp, 36 predicted proteins | sample SalPon2_C_H2O_MG_2_FD_84522 | JGI IMG/M metagenome (GOLD analysis project Ga0102963, IMG submission 84522) | Salt pond water microbial communities from South San Francisco under conditions of wetland restoration - Salt Pond MetaG SF2_C_H2O_MG | ecosystem: Environmental > Aquatic > Non-marine... | reverse complement strand
TTTAAAATAAAAAAAAAGGTTTTTAACTTTAATAATAAAATAATTAAAGAAAAAGAAATATTAAATAGTGCTGTAGAAGTTGAATTAGATAACAACGAAGAAACTACAGAAATTTTATTAAATGGGAAAGCAACTAAAGTTTTTTTAAATAGACCAGCACAAAAAAATAAAGCTAAATGAGTAACGAAACCATTACAATCACCTATCCAGATCTTTATATCCCAATACAAGAAATTAGTTGTTTTATATTTTCTTACAATGAAGACTTCTGTAAGGAAATTACTAACACAATCGAAGAATGTATTAACACAAAAAATTTATGTGTTTTTATTAATAATGAATTTAATTCAATAGAGGAAATAACATGGAATATTAATTGTGCTAATTTAGTAGATTTTTGTATATTTGATTTGAATTGTGAATTAACATTAGAAGAAATTGCATTTATAACAAATTTTGCAAAAGAAAAAACAAGCTATGTTTTAATAGAAAATTCAAACAAAAATATTTTAATGACAACGTTTTTTAAATCAAAAGCAATTATATTAGATGAAATTATAGAACTAGGAGAATACATTTTAAATTTATGAAAAAAACTTATAATTCTTACCCTACTGAAGTAAGATTAATTTTAGATAATGGTGAACAATATGGTCTTACTTCATACAATAATGCAAAATTTTTAGCAAAAGAAAAAAATTTAGACTTACTATGTATAACAGATAAGTCTACACCACATGTTTACAAAATTTGTGATAAAGGCAAGTTTTTATATGAAAAAAGTAAAAAAGACAAAAAAAATAAACAAAAGCAACGTCAAAGTATAATAGAAACAAAAGAAATGCAATTTAAACTGCTAACTCAACAACATGACTTAGAAGTTAAAGCAAAGAAAATACAAAATTTCATAAATATAAACAAGAAAGTTAAACTTGTTGTGAAATTACTTGGTAGACAAATACAACATGCAGATAAAGGTGTTGACTTGTTAGATAAAGTAAAATGTATGATTGCAGAAACTGAATGGGAACAAAAACCCACTGTAAGTCACAACAGGATAATTGCAATATTAACAAATGGCAAACGCAACTAGATTTATTGTTTATGTAAAATATAATGAAACAGACAAGGCAATTAGAAGATTTAAAAAAATGACTTTAGAGAGCGGAATAATAAAAGAATATTATAATCGTAAAGCTTATCAAAAACCCAGTGATAAAAAAAGAATAGAAAAACAAAAATCTATTGCTAGACGTGAACGTGAAATAAACAAACAACTCAAAAAATATATAAAATATTATTGACAAAAAATTAAATTTGTTGTATAAATAATTATGTGAGCATGCCAATTGTGGGTGCTTGCATTTTATATGTCTTGCTTAATAAGGAGAATAACATGACACGACATCTTACAACCTCATCTTTAAATGACGCTATTTCATCATTGATTCCATTCACAGTAGGAATGAACAGTATTTTCAGAGATTTGGAAACTTTCCACTCTAATTATCCTACACGTGATGTAGGCTATCCTCCATATAACATTGAGGAAGTTGATGAAAACAATTGGACAATCAGCTTGGCTATTGCTGGCTTTGCTGAAGAAGAAATCAACGTTTCTCAAAAGGAAAGAGTGTTGACAATTAGCGGCAAAAAAGAAACAGTAGATGCTTCAGAAAAGAAGAACTACTTGCACAGAGGAATTGCAACAAGAGGGTTTGAAAGAACTTTCCGATTAGGACCACATGTACAGGTAAAAAATGCTGTACTAAAGAATGGTTTGTTGACTGTAGACTTAGAACAAATTATTCCAGAAGAAGAACGTCCTAAGCAAATTCCTGTCGTAACAGGTTAATCTTATAAAAGGGGAGGTGTTAATCTCCCCTTTAATTGTTATAAATAATTATACACATATGGAGTAATGCTTTATGGAAGTATCTACAAAAACACAATTAAAATTACCTAGTAAATATGAAGTTGTTGTAGAAAAAACTTCTAGTAATGATTTGTCTCAATTTTCTGAAATACTAAAAGACATATTTAATCATGATGTTGAACATATTACACAATTAATGGCTGATTTGTTACAAAATGGAAAAATTACAGCAGGCAAGTATAACTATGAAATTGCCGAGCAAAAGGCATTAGAAGCTTACTCTATTTCTAAACTTAAAAAAATCGATTTACACATTGACATAAAATCTTTATGAAATATTACGACATTTTTATTGTAGGTGCAGGTCCTGTTGGTCTTTTCACAGTATTTGAAGCAGGTTTATTAGGATTAACCTGTGGTATTGTAGATGCTTTGGATAGACCTGGCGGACAGTGTACTGAATTATATCCAGAAAAACCAATTTATGATATACCCGGAGTTCCTTACCAAACTGCACAACAACATGTTGATGCTTTACTAGAACAAATTAAACCTTTTAATTATGATGTATATTTAGAAAATGAAATACTAACAGTTAATAAAGAAAAAGAAAATCTTTTCATAATAGAATTAAAATCAGGTGAATTTATTAGTGCTGGATGTATTTTTATGGCAAGTGGAGGAGGAAAATTTGTACCTAAAAAGCCTAACTTATTAAATTTAGATGTACATGAAAATTCAGGACTTGTAAATTATACATTAAAAAATATAGATAGTCTTAAAGACAAGGAAGTTGTTATCTTTGGAGCAGGTGATTCTGCATTAGACTGGTGTTTGTTACTTAATGAAAGACAAATTCCTAAAAAATTAACTTTAGTTCACAGAACAGGTAAATTTAGAGCTTCTCCGCACAGTGTTAATTCCTTAATGGATAAAGTAGAAAAAAATGAAATAACTTTATATCTTAACAGCAATGCAACAAGTATAAATGATCAAGGAATAACAATCAATCAAAAAGAATCAGAACATTTCTTAAAAGCAGATAAAATCTTTATGTTTTTTGGTTTACTTATGTCGAGGGCTAATTTAGGGAGTTTTGAAAGTTTATGGAACATTAATGGTCTTATTAATGTAAATACAGAAAACTTTCAAACTACTATTCCTGGTGTGTATGCTGTTGGAGATTGTAACACCTACCCAGGAAAATTAAAACTAATTTTAAGTGGGTTCCATGAAACTACGCTTGCAGTTCAATCTGCATATAAAAGTATTAAAGGTGAAACTCCTGAATTTCAATATACAACAACTAGTACAAATTTAATAGATATTTTAAAAAGGTAAAAATGAAAATAACAATTACTGATAGAAATGGTAATACGAATGATTATGAATTTCGTAATAAACAAAAACTCACTAGTTTGATGGTTCAAAATAATCTTGATGAAGGATTTGGTTTATGCGGTGGATTTTTAGATTGCGGAACGTGTCATGTTGTAGTAGAATCAGGAGGAAGTATGGAGAAACAAGAAGACGAACAGGATTGCTTGGACGCATTTGCTTTTAATGCGAATGACAAAAGCAGACTTGCTTGTCAAGTTACTTTAAATGAATCTTGGGATGGAGCATCAATTAAGATTGTTCCTGATAATTAAAAAAATTATGTCCAAAATAAAAAAATGTAATTTACATTTAGTTGATATTTGTGTTAGAGACAAGGAACATTTTTATAAACTTGTGTCTACATGTAATAGACTTTTTGGACATGGAAAATGGAGGACACAATCAAATACTGTTTACAAGTTAGAGCTTGGCGTTGGTAATTTAAATCGCAAATGGTATATACCTGATGAAACTGCTACTCCTTTTTTAAAAATGTTATGAAACATGTAATGATTGACTTAGAAACTTTAGGTACTGTACCTACAAGTTGTTGGTTAACAATCGCTGCTGTTAGATTTGATCCTTTTGCAGATAATTCTAGTTCTATTGTTGATGGCAAAATATTTAATTTGGATACATTTTATCACAGAGTTGATATAGATAGCTGTGATGAATTAAAATTAACAATTGATGATAGCACTATTGAATGGTGGTCTAAACAAGAACAACATGTAACCAAGGAGGCTTTTGATCCAAAGGATAGAACTCACCTTAAAAAAATTATTACAGAATTTTACAAATGGAGTAAAGGTTGTACTCATTACTGGGCTAATGGTTCTTATTTTGATTTTCCTATTATGGAAAATGTGTTTGGAAAATATAAACGTTCTACTCCTTGGAAATACTGGGAAGTAATGGATTATAGAACTATATATAAATGTGCTAATGTTGAAATTCCTAAAGAGTATAAACATCATGCTTTATATGATTGTGTAAATCAAATAGTAGCATTACAAAGAGCAGTAAAACAATTAGGTATTACTGAATTTAGATGATATTTGATATACTAGAAGTTAATGAAATTGAAGCTCATCCATATTATTGGTTAGTTATACTTAGACCTAGTGATGAATGGAAAGAGAAAAGTTTAAGTAATAATGGATTTCCCAGATGGTGTAGTGCAATGAACAACTTGTTAGAGTCTGAATTAGGTCCTAATGGTAAAGACTGGTCAAGTAGAAAGTATGCTTTTGTACAAAAGCTTTTCTTAAGATTTAAAGAACAGAGCAATTTAAGTTTATTTTTAATGAAATATAAATGAGTATAGAAAACATAGTCAATCAAAAATACAATGCTGGATTTGTTACTGATGTGGAGTCAGAAGTATTCAGTAAAGGATTATCTGAAAATACAATTCGTGCTATAAGCGAAAAAAATTCTGAACCTAGTTGGTTATTAGAGTATCGTTTAAAGGCATATAAGCGATTGCTGACTTTAAAACAACCTAAATGGGCTAGTTTTAATTTATCAAGTATTGATCTTCAAAACATTCATTACTATAGCCAACCTAAAAATCGTCCTAAAAGTTTAGAAGAAGTTGACCCAGCAATTTTAGCTGATTTTGAAAAATTAGGTATACCACTAAAAGAACAGGCTGCATTAGCAGGTGTTGCTGTTGATGCTGTATTTGATAGTGTTAGTTTAGGTACTACATACAAAGAAAAACTTGCTGAGCAAGGAATTATATTTGGTAGTTTTAATGAAGGTGTACAAAAGTGTCCAGATATTATCAAAAAATATTTGGGTACTGTTGTACCATATACTGATAATTTTTGGGCTTGCTTAAATGCTGCAGTGTTCAGTGATGGTAGTTTTGTTTATATTCCCAAAGGAGTCAGATGTCCATTGGAGTTAAGCACGTATTTCCGTATAAACGAACGTGAAACAGGACAGTTTGAAAGAACATTAATTATTGCAGACGACAACAGTTATGTGAGTTACTTAGAAGGTTGTACTGCTCCAATGAGAGATGAAAATCAACTACATGCTGCAATAGTAGAGTTAGTAGCTATGGAGAATTCAGAAATAAAATATAGCACAATACAAAATTGGTATCCTGGAGATGAAAACGGAAAAGGTGGTATTTATAATTTTGTAACCAAACGTGGTTTGTGTAAAGGTAACAAAAGCAAAATTAGTTGGACACAAGTAGAGACTGGTAGTGCGATAACCTGGAAATATCCTAGTTGTATTTTACGTGGAGATAACAGTATAGGAGAATTTTACAGTGTTGCACTCACAAATAATCATCAAGTTGCAGACACTGGAACCAAGATGATCCATTTAGGTAAAAATACCAGAAGCAGGATAATCAGTAAAGGAATATCAGCAGGATCAAGTAGTAATGCTTATAGAGGTTTAGTAAGGGTAGCTGATGAAGCAAAAAGTGCCAGAAATTTTACTCAGTGTGATAGTTTGTTACTAGGAAATAAATGTAGTGCTGTAACAATTCCTTATATTGAAAATAGTAGAAAAGATGCTATAATAGAACATGAGGCAACCACTAGTAAACTGAACGAAGATCAACTATACTATCTTAATACTAGAGGTTTAAGTCCAGAAAAAGCAAGTACACTTATACTAAATGGTTTTTGTAAAGATGTATTTAATAAATTACCTTTGGAATTTGCTGCAGAAGCAAATAAATTATTAGAAGTACAGTTAGAAGGAGCAATAGGATAACAATCAATAAAAAATTATATGTCAGACTATAGAGATTTAATAGCAGAAAATGCAAAAAAAGTAGAACAACTTCGTAAAACCTGGTACACAGATAATATTATGCTAAAATATACTAAAGAAAATTATTTTGTAGATAATGTTATACCTCAAGATGTTTTAAGTAAACTACAAGCTAGAAAAGATGAACTTCACGCTGAGGTTTGCGAAATAGAAGCTCTTATTTGTGAACATAATGCAAATGTATTAAGACAACAAGCTTTAGAAGCAAAAAGGAGACATGCTTAGATTACTAGATTATTCTGTTAGTATTAATGGAAAAAAATTATTAGACAAGGTAAACTTTGCTATCAATCCAGGTGAAATACATGCCTTGCTTGGACCAAATGGCAGTGGCAAAAGTTCATTATTAAATGCAATAATGGGAAAAACTTTTGACGTAAAAGGTAAAACATTTTTTAACGACAAAGACATTACAGAGTTGCCTCCAGATGAAAGATCAAAAGCTGGAATATTCATGACATTTCAACAGCCTATAGAAATAGAAGGAATCAGTAACATGGCTGTTGTTAGAGAATCTGTAAGAGAACGTGATAGCACAGTTAAAATTAAACAAATACTAACTGAATTTAAAGATAATGCAAGTAAGTTAGAACTAGGACAAGATTGGCACCAACGTTTGTTCAATTTGAATGCCAGTGGTGGAGAGCGTAAAAAAATGGAAATTTTACAAATGCTGATGCTTAAACCTAAGTTGTTGTTACTAGATGAAATCGATAGTGGACTAGACGTAGATGCATTGCATATTATAGCAGAACTAATTAAAAATTATTTAACATCTGATACTGCTTGTATTGTTGTAAGTCACAATTTTAAGTTATATGACTATTTGCAGCCATCACAAGTTCACGTAATAGCAAACTCCAAATTGAATACTTATCAACCAAATATGTTACAAAAAATAAAAAATGAAGGATATAATCAATTCACTTAAAGATGTTAAATCTAATCAAGTTTATCACTATGCAAATTTGGAGATATTTGGTTATTATGGTGCTTCAGAACAGATAAATACATCTATCAACCTTGGTAATAATAATAATGCCAATGTTTATATTGTAAATACTGCTGTTGATTTTGAAACAGAAGTGAATATAAATATTAAATGTACTGGTAATAATAATTCAGTAACTGTAAAGTCACTCAACATTGCAGGCAAAGATAGTAGTATCACCAATGTTGTAGGAGTTACAATTAACAAAGGTACTAAAGCCAATTCAGCTCATGTAAATATCAAAAACTTTTTGCTTCATAATTCTAGTGTAATACTAGCACGGCCTGATTTATATATCCATACAGATAGTGTAGAATGTAGTCATGGATGCTCAATGGGATATTTTAATGCAGATCAGCTTTTCTATCTTAATACTAGAGGAATTAAAAATGCAAAAGAGCTGTTGTTACAGGGAATTATTAATTCAATGATAGTACAATCAGCAGAAGCTGATAAACACATAGAGAGATTAATTGATGTTCAAAGACTTATTTCATAATAACGATGAATGGGCATATTTTGATAATGCTGCCACAAGCCCTACAGCTACATCAGTAATTAATAGTGAATACAAATACTACGAAAAAATGAGAGCTAATATACATCGCTCTCCACATGAACTAGGACAACAAGCTACTGTAGCATATGAAAATGCTAGAGAAACAGTTGCAGAATTTGCAGGGTTTAGTTCTCCTGAGTGTATTTTTACAAGAGGAACAACGGAAAGTATTAACTTATTAGCTTATAGTTTTTGTAGCGACTGGGGAAAAGATGATGGTATATATGTTCCAAGTTGTGAGCATCACAGTAACATGTTGCCCTGGATTGAATTACAACAAAGACAAGGTGTAAAAATATACTGGTTAGAATATGATAATAATGGTTTGATAGATTTAGATAACTTACACGATGTTTTAAAAAGCACACAAAGTATTAGTAAACGAAAATTATTAACATTAGCTCATGTAGGTAACGTATCAGGTATAGAGCAACCTTTAGAGAAAATAGCTTATTTTGCTAAAACTTTTGATTGTTACTTGCATGTTGATGCAGCACAAAGCATTAAATACAATACCTATCCTAAAGCAGATTTTGTTAGTTTTGGTGCTCATAAAATGTACGGACCTACTGGTATAGGTGCTTTATGTGTAGACCAAAAATTATTAGAAAAAATGAAACCTTGGCAAGTAGGTGGAGGTACTGTAGACAGAGTTACTATCGGTAATGCAGTATACAGTGAAGGAGTTGCTAAGTTTGAAGCTGGAACTCCTAATATTGCTGGAGCATTGGGTTTTGCAGAATCTTGTAATTTTTTAACAGACATTGGTAGAGAAAAAGCAAAAGAGTATTCAAAAGAGATTATCCAAGAATTAAATATTATTGTAAAAGGATTGAATTGTGAAGTTGTTAATGAAAACTCAGATTGCATTTGTAGCTTTATATCAGAGTTTGATGCTTTTGATGTTGCAAGTTTATTAGGATCACAGAATGTTGCCGTTAGGGGAGGTAATTTATGTGCAGAGCCTTATGTAAAACGTATAAGTAAAAAAGGTGTAGTAAGAGCAAGTTCAGGCTTGATTAATGATGAAAAAGATGTTAAAATGTTTAAAGTAGCTTTACAAAAAAGTTTAGATACATTAACTAAAAATTCCAACAAAGAGTAAACATGCGTATAGCAATAGGAAGTGATCATGCAGGTTATTTAGTAAAAGACATGATTGTAGATCATTTAAAGCAACATAATATTGAAATAACAGATTTAGGTTGCAATACACCTGATAGTGTTGATTATCCAGATTATGCTAAAAAAGTGTGTGCTGAAATCTTGCAGGATCGTGCAGACTTTGGTATTTTAGTTTGCGGCACAGGTATAGGTATGAGTATGGCTGCAAACAAGATTGTTACTATTCGGGCAGCACTATGTAATGATGTTTATGCTGCAGAAATGACTAGGAAACATAATGATGCAAATGTGTTATGTTTAGGAGCAAGGACAGTTAATCCTTCTATTGTAAGAGATATTGTTAATATTTTCCTTAAAACAGAGTTCGAAGGCGGAAGACACGAGACAAGAATTAGGAAATTTAGTTAATTATGGATCATTTTGCTGCTTTAGTAGAAGAATTTAAGGATTTAGATAATTTTGATAGATATCAAAATATATTAGATTGGGCTAATGACGCTGAGGTTTTGCCTCAAATTAAGAAATTACCGCAAAATTTAGTTGCAGGTTGTGCTAGTAATTTGTGGGTAGATATAGATCAAAATATTATTAAAAGTGATGCAGACGCTGTAATTACTAAAGGATTAGCTTCAATGTTTTGTGATTTATTTAATAAGTTTACGAAGCAAGATGCAAAAATGTTTGATCCTAAATTGTTACAATCTTTAGGATTTGTACTTAGTCCTAGTAGAGCTAATGGTATGATTAACTTAATTTTTAAATTAAAGGAATTAAAAAATGACATTAAATGAAAAAATACAAAATGATATCTCTTCTAATAAAGTTGTATTATACATGAAAGGAACACCTGATGCACCAATGTGCGGATTTAGTGCAAAAGTATCGGGAATTTTACATACGTTAGGAGCAGATTTCGTTTCTGAAAATGTGTTAGATGATGATGAATTGCGGCAAGCAATCAAAGACTTTAGCAATTGGCCGACTATTCCGCAATTATATGTAAATGGAGAATTCATTGGCGGTTGTGATATTGTAACAGAAATGTATCTCAATGGAGAGCTAGATGCAGTCCTTAAAGGATGAAATTATTGAACAATTAAAAACAGTATATGACCCTGAAATTCCTATAAATATTTTTGATATAGGATTAATATATAATATTAATATTGAAGATACAAAGAATGTTAAAATATTAATGAGTTTAACTAGTCCTTTTTGCCCTGTAGCAGAAGAGTTGCCAGAATGGGTCAAAGAGGCAGTATTAAAAGTTGAAAGTATTTTAACCTGTGATGTAGAGGTAACGTTTGACCCTCAATGGGGACCTCATATGATGAGTGAAGAAGCAAGAGCCGAAATGGATATGTGGAATTATTCAAGTTACAATAATTTTAATCCTTATCATTTAGACCAATATAACTATAATGAGGAATTTGAATGACGTATATAGTTACAGGTGAATGTGTAAATTGTAAATATTTAGACTGTATAGAAGTGTGTCCTGTTGATTGTTTTTATGAAGGTAAAAATATGGTTGTGATAGATCCTGATCAGTGTATTGATTGTGGAGTTTGCAAACCTGAATGTCCTGCAAAAGCAATTATTCCTGATACACATAAAGATACTACTAAAGAGAAAAAAGATTATTGGTTTGATATTAATGAGAAATATTCTAAAATTTGGCCTAATTTAACAAAAAATACAGGAAAATTAGAAAATGCTGATAAGTGGAACCCTTATAAAGAATTTACTAATGATCCTGAGAAAAAAGATTTTTTTATTCCTTTACCAGGAAAAGGTGACGATTGATGATACATTTAACAAATTTAGCAGCAAAAAATTTTAAAAGATTAGCAGAAGATCAAGAAGCAACTGATAAGCATCTAAGGGTTATAGTTAAAGGAGGAGGTTGCGCCGGATATGAATATGTGTTAGAATTTGATTATCCTGAGACTAAAGATCATATTTTTACAGATAAAGATGTCAATATTTGTGTTGATAGAAAAAGTCATCTATTAATAGATGGATTAGAGATAGACTGGAATACTGATCTTGCCGCTCCAGGACCACGTTACAATAACCCAAAAGCTAAAGCAACATGCGGATGTAGTACTAGCTTTAGTATACCAGATAACTTTGAATTTCAGGAAAAACCATCATGGATGCAAATGTCAATTTAAATGATTATGCAGAATTTGTTGATTCTGTAACCAGTAAAGAAAGCAAACAGTTTAGTGATTTCAGTAAAAGAATCGCAGAGCTTGAGGCTGGACCTCATATTAACGATAGTGTAAATATTCCCAGAATGTTAACAGCAGCAATAGGTTTGGCAAGTGAAGCAGGAGAATTTGCTGAAATTGTTAAAAAGATAATTTTTCAAGGTAAGCCATGTGATGCTGATACAGAATGGCATATGAAAAGAGAGCTAGGAGATGTAATTTGGTATTGGGTACAAGGATGTATGGCATTAAATATTGATCCTAATGAAGTTATTAAAATGAATATAGATAAACTTGCTAAACGCTATCCTGGTGGTAAATTTGATAGTTGGTTTTCTGAAAACAGAAAAGACGGAGATTTGTGACAAGAATTTTTTTATTAGGCACAAATTGTATTATTAACAAAATAAAGTATCCTTGTATCCATACATGTTCAATAAATATAGCTAACAACACTAAAAATTTAAATGATTTTATTTTAGACTGTAATACAATTCCACAAATTATTTTTAAAAAAGGATTTTTTGACTTTAATTGGAATGAAGAAAAAAAATTACTATTTCAAGCAGATATATTAGACGATGTAATTAATATTGATAATTTTAATTTTTTATTAATTAATTTTAACAAAGTTAAAAATTGGTTAGCTTTAGGTAAAATTTATTACAAAGATGTCGAGTTAAAAAATGTTTTACATTCCTAAATTTGAAACTTTAGAAGAATTACTAGAATATGAAAATAATTTCCTTAAAAAATTTAAAAAATCTGCAAATTCTCAAGCATTTAATCAAATGTTAAGTATAAAAAATGAAATAGAAATTTGTAAACAAGAATTTTTAAATAAAAATTTGCAATCAGATAATAAAGAATTTAATAATATTTTAGACATTGGTTAAAAATGTGGTTTGATAATTACATTAATGCTAACGGTGAAATAACTCTTACTGTAGATAAAGCTATAGATATGTTACTTAATGGTGCAGATCTTGATAATTTTGTAATAGAATCAACTAAAGATATAGAAAAATTTAATAAATTTTCTAAAAAAAAAATTTTAACTAATCATATAGACTGTAAATGGTTAATACCTGATACATACAAATATTTAGATTTAGAAGTTTTTTTTAATAAGTTTAATTTAAATTTAGAACAAAAAGATAGAGTAACTAAAGAATTAAATATATATGCTAAAAATAATTTATTTGATGTATTACGCTTAATGATATTTCTAGTAGATGAAATGAAAAAAGGTAATGTTGTTTGGGGTGTTGGAAGAGGTAGCTCAGTGAGTTCTTATTTACTGTATTTAATAGGGGTTCATAAAGTTGACAGTTTTAAATATAATTTAGATATAAAGGAATTTATAAAATGAAAGAAGTTAAAACACTTAAAGGAAAAACTATAAATATGGCAGCTATTGCTAGTAAAAACGAAACAACAATAGCAGTAGGAAATATGAATGTTAATGCTAGAGGAGATAAACTTGGTAAAGGTGGTAAAATTGTTAAAACCTTTGCACAAATTGAAAAGGAAAGAGATAAAAAAATAGAAGTTCAAGAAAATGTAAATTTTAGTACAGAAGAAAAACCACAGTATCCTTATTTGTTAAAATCCTATAAAAGAAAAGGAAAAATGATTGAAGAATGGGAACATGAAGATGGAAGTATTGAAGAAAAAGAGGTAAAATGAAAAGACCATTAAAAGGAAAAGTAGTTACAGAAGCAGTAGATAAAGGTGAAAGAGTAACAGACGCTGGTATTATTATATTAGATGATGATGGAAAAGATATTGGCGTAAGACCTAGATGGTTTAAGGTACTACAAACACATCCTAATGAGGAAGAAGACATTGCTGCTGGAGATTATGTCCTTGTAGAACACGGAAGATGGACTAGGAAAATTAACCATGATCAAGAAGACTTTTGGATTGTGGAAAGCAAAAGCATTATGGCAAAATCTAAACACTTGCCTAAATCTGTATAAGTAATAAATATATTATATATTTTACCACATCATGATATACACGTCTAGTGAAAATCTATTTATATTTGGAAAGTTAAAATGAATGTTTTTTTAAAATGGTGGTTAATCATCGTTTTATCAGTAATTGGATCATGTGTTAGCATATATTTCGATTTTGATAAATTTTTGTATGAAAATGATTTAACTAAATTGAGCCTGGTAATCTTATTGTTTTTCACAATTTCAAGCATAATTGTTGGTTATAAAATATATAAACAGTTTGTAGAAAAAGTAGATACATATACCTATGAAACAGAATGGTTTGTTAGTGAAATCTTGGTCAGTTTGGGAATGATAGGTACAGTAATAGGTTTTATCTACATGCTCTATACAGTATTTGGTAATTTAGATGTTGGAGATACTTCAATTATAAAAGCCAGTTTAAGTACAATGGCAAATGGCATGGGTACTGCATTGTTAACAACCCTAATAGGTTTAACTAGTAGTGTATTACTGAAATGTCAGTTAGTTTTGACAAATGACAAACAAATACAACAGTAACCTAGCTTTTATTGATCTATTATTTAACTTGATTTTGGGATTTGTTTTTTTATTCGTGTTGAGTTTCTTGATGATTAATGATCCTGAAAAGAAAAGTGAAATAGAACAAAAAGCAGAATATATGATAGTCCTGGACTGGGACGACGAATCTGACAGTGATATTGATTTGTGGGTAGAAACTCCACATGGTAAAGTTGGATTTATGAATCCTCAGGTAGGTAGTGTGTTTTTAGATAAAGATGATTTAGGACACAGAAATGATACATACTCTAGTATGGGATCTAATAAATCAGAGGTTGTGTATATCAATAGAGAAATAGTTAATATACGGGCTTTTGAACCTGGAGAATATATTGTAAATGCACATTTTTATGGAGGAAGAAAATCAGATACTATGTTTACTACCACTAATAATAAAAAAGCAATAGACATTCTAACATTAACGGTAAGTATTTACAAACTTAATCCATATAGCATTGTTCACACTGCAGAAAAAAAGTTTTCTAGAATAGGACAAGAAGAAACTTTTGCTAGATTTACTATAAAACCTGATGGTACTTACAAGAATGTTAATACATTAAGTAAAAAAATAGTTACGTTACTATCTCCAATGTCTACGTCTACTTCTACATCAGGATTTTAACATGATTTATTTGGTTATATTTTGTGTTATATTGACTAGTATTTTTTTATATTTGTTAATAGAATTAAAGCAAAGTATACATTTAATTTATATTATCCCTTTAAGTTTGTTTTTTATAATTGGAACTTATTTTTATATAAATGATCTTTTTGGTTATCCAACAGTAAAAACGAATGAAAAAGATTTTTATTTATTAAACTATTTTATTGGAGCAGAGGAAGATCAAATTTATTTGTGGGTTATTTTAAAAGGAGAAGACAAACCAAAAGCAATCACAATTCCTTATAGCCCAGAAGACCATAAAGCATTACAAGGAATGGATGAAACGTTAAAAAATGGAGAACCTATAGAAGGAGAATTTGTCAATGCAGAAGATGCTGATATAGGTATGAAAGAACAACATCCTGATCAAAATGGTCAAGCAAATGACGGTACGTTAAAAAGCAAAGGTGGTACATTTAATTTATTGAAAATAGATATAACTAAAACTATGCCACGGAAAAAAATATGACAACTGATGCAGAATTTTATACACAAGATAAAATTAAAACTAAAAAACCCAAGATGTATGCTGTCATGTTAATTAATGACGATTATACTACTATGGAATTTGTAATGTATGTATTGCAGCAAGTTTTTGGTAAATCAGAAGAATCTGCTTTTCAAATAATGTTATCAGTTCATCAAAAAGGAAAGGCTCAAGCAGGATTATATAGTTTTCAAGTTGCAGAGCAAAAAGCATACGAAACCAAAATGTTAGCAAAACAAAATAACTATCCTTTACAAGTCACACTTGAAGAAATATCTTGATATATTTTTAGAAATAATGTATATTAATATCATAACCTTTAACAGGATTGCTTATGCGAATTGGTTTTGCTTGTAAATATTTAGATCCAGATCAAACACAGACACAACGCATTCTAGAAGAAATACAACGACCTTACACAGAAAAAAATACAACTGTAGCTTGGCTATCTAGGCAAACTAAAGCAGATGCAGAACAAAGGTTATGGGATATAATGGAGCATAATGGAAATGCGGCACTAAAGTTGGTGGAATATGTAGGTGGTTTAGAACCTGAATTGCGTATGGTACGGCTAGGTAGTAATCAATTGCCGTGTTATACTCAACAGGATTTTAGTTATTATTGGCAAAAACCAGATGTAAAACAGCGAGCAAGTGAGCTATATAGCAAAGTAGGAGAATCTGCAAGAAAATTAGATGTAAGAATTAGTTTTCATCCAGGACAATTTGTTGTATTAGCAAGTGATAATCCTGATATTGTAGAACGTAGCATTGAAGAATTTGAGTATCATGTGGATCTGTTGCGTTGGATGGGATATGGAAAAAAGTTCCAAGATGCAAAGTGTAACATACATATCTCAGGTAGAGGCGGTCCACAAGGTATTAGAAAAGTATTTGGTAAGCTTACACCTGAAGCTAGAAACACAATTACTGTTGAAAACGAAGAAATAAGTTGGGGATTAGAAGATTGTTTGGAACTTGCAGATATTGTGCCTACAGTTTTAGATATTCATCATCATTGGGTAAAAACAGGTGAGTACATTAGTCATAATGATCATAGAGTTAAAATGGTTTTAGAAAGTTGGAGAGGGGTAAGACCCACAATGCATTACAGTGTAACAAAAGAAGATTACCTACCAGATCATCCTACCGATATAAGGCCTAATTTGGAATCTCTTTTGCAACAAGGTTACAAAAAACAAAAGCTACGAGCTCACAGTGATTATTACTGGAACTCAGCAGTAAATGAATGGGCCATACAGTTTTGGCCAGATTTTGATATTATGTGCGAAAGCAAGGCTAAGAATCTTGCTAGCATTAAATTTTACGAAGATTGGAGTACGTAAAGGTGGCATTTCCTAAATTTGAAATTTTATGTATTGACAAAACGTCAAAAAAACAGTATAGTGTTGAATATGTGTTAGGTAAATATGCGTTAAGATGTAGGCTAGCACATTGGAAAGATTGTTTTCAAGAGATAGCAGACATTAGATTTAAAGAAATTAACTTATTTCCACATGAGGAGAAGAAAAATGAAAAATCCAGTAACTAAACAACAAGCTAAGGCTCGTAAACGTGAACTAATTCCTCAATTGCAAGAAGCTTTTGATAGAGTTAAAACTGCTAAAACTCCTGAAGATTTTTATAATTGGCAAGATAGAGTTGAATATTTAGCTTATGAACTTAAAAAATGTGAGTTTATTTAATGGCTAAAATAACTAGGAGAAATCCAGATGAATCTACTCCGCAATGGAGGCATATTATCCAAACAGAACACGAAGAAAAATTTCAGAGAGAAAAAAAAGAACAGCAAAAAATAAAACAAGAAATAAGAAGAAAAGAAAAGGAAGATTTAAATTACAGAATTACTGATGCAGAAATGAAAGATGTTTGGATAAATCCTGAATTTAAGGATATAATTCAAACTGCTAAACAAAAACGTATGCAAAAAACATTAGATGATAAAAAATTTAAAAATTAATGGAGATAATATTTATGCTGCTATTACAGCAAGCATGATTAATCATTATGTTCCTAATATTTCAATAAATTTTAATAAATTAAAAATACCAAGTAAAATACTTATTGCTAGTCCAAGTTTTTTACAAGCAATTAACCCATTTACTAAAGAAGACTTTTATTTTGAATTAGTTGACAAAATTACTTTAAAAGATTGGATATTTAAGAACAAAAGTTTTGACATAGATTATAATGAAAAAATAGGTCCTGCTGTAAGCTTTGACCAAAAAATTTTATTTAATAATTTAAATTTACCTTCTAGTATTAATAATGATTCATATGATTTTGTTATAGATTTTAATAAAAATGCCAGCTCAAAAGAATTTTCTAAAATACTAAAAAACATAGAATGTATTTATACTCAAAATAATAAATTATCACAATTAACTTCTCAAGCTCAAGCTAATGGCTGGTCATTAAATATTCCATATAATAATAAATTATATTCATATGTTTATAAAAATAAAAGTAAAAATTTAATGCACTGGCCATCTAAGTTTATTACAGCAGAAAGTTTAAATCTTAATTTTAATTTATTTGAAATAGTACCTGTTACAGTATTTGCTAATATTTTTTTAATAAAACTATTTGTAAATTACTTGGTAAAATTTACAATTGTAGAGGAACATTTTATTAGAAACTATAATAATTATGCACAAGATCTAATGTATGGGATTAATTCATATTTAAGCTCTTTTTTGGTGTTCAGCCAACGTAGTGAAAAATTTTACAGTGTAAAAGATAGGCAATCTAGTGATTGGAATGAAATGCTAATAGAAAGACAGTATAAAAAAACAGGAAATATATTTGATACAAAAGAGTGGAATATTTTAGCCAAAAATTTAAAAGGCTAATAAATATTTAATGCAACCACATCAACATTTAATTATTCGTTCAGAAATAAAAAATCCAATTAAAGAAACAAACATTATAGATATTTGGGTAAAAGAATTAATTTATAAAATTAACATGAAAATTTTACAAGGCCCAAATACAGTGTACTGCGAAAAGA
>Ga0102963_1000456_pt1 | contig 17678 bp, 11 predicted proteins | sample SalPon2_C_H2O_MG_2_FD_84522 | JGI IMG/M metagenome (GOLD analysis project Ga0102963, IMG submission 84522) | Salt pond water microbial communities from South San Francisco under conditions of wetland restoration - Salt Pond MetaG SF2_C_H2O_MG | ecosystem: Environmental > Aquatic > Non-marine... | reverse complement strand
TCAGATATGCACTCTCCTCGCAGATCTCGATCTGTCGCTAGACCTCGTCAAGTAGCGATGTATCTAGCAAAGTCGATTACTACTCGTTCTCTTCCTGAAATTGGTAGAAAATTTGGCGGTAGAGACCATACTACCGTGATCCATGCGATCAAAACTATTGAAGAAATTATGGTAAATGACCCTAGTCTTGCAGAAGATATTGAACTTTTGACTAGAATATTGCAAACTTCCTAAATGGATTTCCGAGTTAGCCGTGAGGCCTTTTTAAGGGTTCTTACTCATGTCAGTTCTATTGTCGATAGTCGTTCAACTATACCCATTCTCTCTAACATTTACTTAAAATGTGAAAATAATCAGATCGAAATCCGATCCACGGACATGGACATCTCAATTCGTGAATTCGTTTCTTGTGACTCCACAAAAAATGGAGAAGCAACAGTTAACTCACGTATCTTGACAGACATAATCCGAAAAACGAAAAAGAACTCTATTGTTAAATGTAAATTAGAGGGTAATCGCCTAATTATAAATTCCGATAATTCTGTTTTTGAATTAAATGCTTTATCTGCAGATGAATTTCCAAAATTTGTACAATTAGATCCTACGAATTCTTTTGAGTTGAGCATTCCTCAAATGAAAAGACTTTTTAACAAAACGAAGTTTGCAATCTCTGCAGAAGAGACAAGATATTATTTAAACGGTATTTATTTCCATACTGTTTCCAATGGATCTAAAACTGCTCTTCGCTGTGTTGCTACTGACGGACACCGCTTAGCTAAAACAGAATTAGATCTAACCAATAATGTAAATATATCTGGAATAATTATACCGAGAAAATTTATTTTACAATTAGACCGCATTTTAGGAGACTTTGAAGGAAAAGTTAAAATGATTTGTACTGACACTCAAGTTAGTCTGGAAGCTGATAATTTTATTATTATCAGTAAGTTAATCGATGGAACATTTCCTGATTATGAAAAAGTCATTCCTGTTTCGAATGATAAGCTTCTTCAAGTGGAAGCAGAGCCTTTTTTTAATGCTATCGATCGGGTTTCTACTGTGAATCAGGATAAAACACCTACAGTGAAATTGCAGTTTGAGAATAACAGCATTAAGATTATGGCCACTAGTACAGACAGCAATAAAGGTGATGAAGAAGTAGCCGCTAGTTATGCAGCGGAAGCGTTAGAAATTCTTTTCAATTCAAAATATATTTTAGATTTACAAGATGTCATAGATGGGGAGACCATGATTTTAGAATTATTAAATCAATCATCTCCTGTGATCGTGAAGGATCCTAAAGATACTACGAGCTTATATATTTTGATGCCTATGAGAATATAAGTGGCCCCACCTCTCAAGGGTATTCACTTAACTAACTTCCGAAATTTTACCCAACGGCAAGAAAGTTTTACTAATAGCCACTCGCTTTTTAAAGGGAGAAATGCAGTTGGCAAAACTAATTTATTAGAGGCAATTAGTTTCTTGTGTCCGGGAACAGGTTTTCGAAAAGATACAATTTCTAATTTTAGCAATCAGGATCACAAAGAGGGAAGTGTTCTTATTAAATATGATTTTGATCACGAAAGTTTATCAAACCACTTAAAAATTGAATTAAATTTTCAAGAGGAAAGGTGGTCAAAACAATATTTCCTGAATGATAAAAAAATCCAACAACAACAATTACTTCAAATATTTCAGCTTTTTTGGTTTACCGAAACCGATAAGGTATTTTTTATCAAAGATACGCAATATCAACGAAATACTATCAATCGCATTGCTTGTTATTTTGAGCCTACTTTATTTCAGCAGTTAAATAAGTATACAAAATTACGAAGAGAAAAGAAAAAAGTTCTTCAAACAACTCAAGAAAAATCTTGGTTGGAATCAATAGATAAACAACTTATTGAAATAGGGGAGAAAATTATTATTAGTAAAAAAAATTTTTTGAATTCTTTTCTGGATTTTTTAAAAAATGAAAATAATCATTTTTTTCAGTTTGAAATTCAACCTAGTTTTGGATTGGAAAATCAAGAGTCGTTTTTAGTTAAATTTAAACAAGATCTATCAGATGAAAATCAATGGCCTAAAAATCATAAATTACAATCTGAACATGACCCTCAGAAATCAATATTTGAAATCACGCACCAAGGAAAAAAACTGTCACAACTATCCTCCGCACAATCAAAATTATTAATATTAAGCTTTTTATTGCACTGCGCAAAATTCTTAAATCAACAAAAGATAACAATCTTTTTAATAGATGAAATCTTCGATAACTTTGATATGATCAACATCGAAAAAGTTATTCAATATTGTGCAGAAAATAAATTTCAGACCTTTTTTTCAACCACTGATAACTTTGCACTCCAAGGGGTAATAAATAATTTAGAGATTAAAGAAATAACTTAATGACAGAACAATATTCAGCATCCTCCATTAAAGTCCTTAAAGGACTAGAAGCAGTCCGTAAACGCCCAGGGATGTATATTGGTGATACTGATGATGGTACGGGTCTTCATCATATGGTTTACGAAGTTCTAGATAATTCCATCGATGAAGCTCTAGGGGGCTATTGTGACTCCATTCAATTAATCATAAATAAAGATGGATCAGCGACCATTACGGATAATGGTCGAGGTATTCCCGTGGATATGCACAAAACTGAAAAGGTACCAGCGGCTGAAGTAATTATGACTCAACTCCATGCTGGAGGTAAATTTGATGATAATAGCTATAAAATTTCTGGTGGCTTGCATGGTGTTGGTGTCTCCGTAGTAAACGCTCTATCCGAAAAATTATCCTTAACTATTCGCCGTGATGGCAAAATTTATAATATGGAATTTAAAGATGGCGTTACTTCTAAACAATTAAAAGAAGTTGGTGTTATGAAAAAAACAGAACGTACTGGTACTCAAGTACAGTTTTGGCCATCTAAAAAAGTATTCACAGATATCACTTTCGTTTTGAAAACTCTTGAGAATAGAGTTCGCCAACTTGCTTTCTTAAATTCCAATGTTCGTGTGACCTTGACCGATATGCGCCAAGCGAAAGCAGAGCCTATTGAATTTTACTATCAAGGAGGCTTAACTTCCTATGTTCAATTCCTTAACGCTCGTAAATCTACTCTAAATAAAATAATTCCTTTTGAAGGAGAGAGTGGGGGCATTAAAGTTGAGGGAGCCCTACAGTGGAATGATGGCTACTCAGAAAGTATGCTTTGTTTTACTAATAATATTCCCCAAGGTGATGGAGGAACACACCTTCAAGGTTTTCGATCAGCTTTAACTCGTTCACTTGTCAGTTACTCAAATAGTGTTGCTGTAGCTAAAAAAGGAAACATAACTTTATCTGGAGATGATGCCAGAGAGGGAATGACTTGTGTACTTTCTGTGAAGGTTCCTGATCCAAAGTTTTCATCACAAACAAAAGATAAATTAGTTTCTTCAGAAGTTCGCCCTATTGTTGAAAAAGTAGTAGCAGAACAGCTGAGTTCTTGGCTAGAACAAACACCAGGTGAAGCTAAAAAAATCGTATCAAAAATTGTAGAAGCCGCTAATGCAAGAGAAGCGGCGCGTAAAGCTCGTGAGCTTACAAGAAGAAAAAATGTATTAGAATCATCTTCTCTTCCTGGAAAACTTGCAGATTGTCAGGAAAAAGATCCTGCAAACTCTGAACTATTTATTGTTGAAGGAGATTCTGCTGGCGGTTCTGCCAAACAAGGTCGTGATCGAGCGACGCAAGCTATTCTTCCTTTACGGGGTAAAATTCTAAACGTCATCAAAGCTAACCCCCATAAGATTTTAGAAAACAATGAAATCTCCTCATTAATTACAGCGATTGGAGGTGGTTACGGCAACCCCCCCAAAGATAAAGAGTTTAATAAATCAGATTTTTTTAATGCCGATGCAATGCGGTATCATAAAATTGTTATCATGACGGACGCAGATGTCGATGGAAGTCATATTCGAACCCTTCTTCTAACTTTCTTTTACCAATTTATGAGAGATATCATTACTGAGGGTAGGTTGTACATAGCCCAACCACCCCTTTATAAAGTAAAAAAAGGCAATGCAGAAAATTACCTTCTAGACGATAAAGAACTAACTAAATTTCTTCTTACGAACAATAAAGATGAATTAGATTTTAATATTTTTGATAAGAAGAAAAAAGTTCAACTCAAGGAAGAAGAGCTAAATGAAATTATTGATCTTGCGGCACGAGCAAACTCAGCATATCAAAATTTAGATCTTACTTATTTAGATCCACAGTTTTTTGATCAAGTTATAAACACAGGATTATTTTTACAAGACTTTGTTCCCGGAAAAGTAGAAAAGTCTACTTTTAAAAATTTCCTCTCTAATTTGAATGATGTTTATAAGTCTGAAAATATTAAATTCACCTTTCAAAGTATGATTAGTAATGAGCTAGTTTTTTTACAAGAAAAAGAGGGCTACAATAAAATTATCAAATTACCTTTAGAAAAGTTACTACACTTAAGAGAGTTCATCTCATCTGAAAACCTTGCCCTTTACAATAAAATGGGCTTTGCCAAATCAATTGATGCTTCTTTTGGTATTGCGAAACTCTCTACAAAAGAAAATTTCTCTTGTTACGGTCTTGTTGAATTTTTTAACACTCTCTTTGAAATGAGTAAAAAAGGTCAATCAATTAGCCGTTATAAGGGTTTAGGTGAAATGAATCCTGAGCAATTATGGGAAACGACTCTCGATCGAGCTAATCGAAAATTACTTCAAGTGAAACTAGAAGATCAAGTGAATGCCGAAAGACAATTGATTATGCTGATGGGAGATGATGTTACTGACCGTAAGAACTTTATTCAGGATAATTCAATAAAAGTAGCAAACTTAGATATCTAAGTTGAATAATAAAAAAAATAAATTTCTCTTTGTCAATTCATCAGATTTCTTATTAATCCGATTAATTGCTTTTGTTGGTCAAGGGGTCACGCTAGGTGTGTCCCAATACTTCTTTGATGTTACCCACTTCGTCACGTATTCTTCTTGGACTATTGCATTATTACTATTATTGAGCGTGGGACTTGCTTATTACCTTTTAAATCGTGGCGAGAAAATATTATCTGAACGACAAATCTTTCTTTTTTTATGTTTTGATATTTTACAAATATCGTTACTGATTGGTTTGAATGGCGGATACACCAACCCTTTTATTTTTATTATTTTAGCTCCTATTGCTATCGCTGCTTCTTATCTGACTATTGAAAGAGTTCTGGTAATCTTAAGTTTATCTTTAGTTTGTTTTGCTTTGATCTTTAATTTTTATATTGATCTTCCTTTGGCGGTACGACCAAACATCAATATCAATTATAGTTTAGCTATAATGATATCATTATTCATCAGTAGTATTTTCTTAGTCTTTTACTTGTATTATTTCTCGATGAATTACAAAAGTACCCAAACTGCCTATGAACTTGCCAGCAAACAGTTGCAAAATGAAAGAGAACTTTTGAAAGTGGGGGGACTAGCTGCTGCTGCCGTTCATGAATTGGGAACGCCTTTAAATACAATAAATCTAATTGTGGGTGATTTAGACCATGATAAAGATCTTAAGCAAAAATATGGAGAAGATATTGAAACACTTAAAATCGAACTAGATAGATGTAAGGCAATTTTAAAAGAACTCTCAACAAACCCTGAGTCTAAAGAACTTTCCTCTGAGATAAGCAACATGTCTTTAGATGCATATGCCCAATCTCTATGTGATCAATTTTTAGGTAATTATCGGTCAATTAATTTAGATTATCGCTCTGATGAAAGATCAAAGTCTATCAATATTCAAATTACTCCCGAACTTAATATTGCGATGAACAATATTATCAAAAATGCGATAAGTTTTGCTTATAATGATATTTTAGTGATCGCTGAAGCAACAGATAAGGATTATTTCATCAAAATCCGTGATGATGGACCTGGATTTGATAAAAAGTTTATAGCTAATTTTGGTAAACCATTCTATTCTAGCAGACCCGAAAAAGGCGTAAATATGGGCCTTGGCCTGTTTATAACTAAACAAATGATTGAAAATCTAAATGGCGAAATTTTAGTACAAAATAATAATGGAGCAGAAGTAATATTGACATGGCGGATCTAGAACAAGCTACCGAAAAAGAAAAAACCCTATTTATTATTGAAGATGATAAACCTTTTCGTGAGCGCTTAACCACCTCTTTTCAGCGTAAAGATTTTGTTGTGACTGCTGCGGCCAATAAAAAAGAAGCTTTAGAGGTCTTAACTCAAAATGATTTTAACTATGCTATTGTTGATCTTCGCCTCGGTGATGGTTCTGGTTTAGATGTAATTAAAGTCATCAAGGAAAAAAATCCTGAGTGTCGAGCGGTGATGTTGACTAGTTATGGCAATATCGCAACAGCTGTATCATCCGTGAAATTAGGTGCTGATGATTATCTTACCAAGCCAGCAAATATTGACGATATCGAAAAATCTTTAATGTCTTCCACGGCCTCCTCGCTTCCCCCACCACCAGAAAATCCGATGTCTGCAGATCGAATTCGTTGGGAGCACATTCAAAGAGTTTTTACACAGTGTAATCGTAATGTCTCTGAAACGGCAAGACGATTAAAAATGCACAGAAGAACTCTACAGCGAATTTTAAATAAACACGCTCCTAAAGAATAGTATCTCGTTTTATTCTCTGCTATCTTATCTAGATGTCTGAGTCTCGATTAATTCTTGTAGACGGTTCGGGTTATATTTTCAGAGCGTATTACGCGCTCCCTCCAATGAATAACTCCAAAGGCATTCCCACTAATGCTGTTTATGGGTTTTGTAATATGATGTTACGTTTAATAGACGAGCATCCCAATGATAAAATTTTAATTATTCTTGATGCAGGAAAAAATACTTTCCGCAACACTCTTTATTCTGAATACAAAGCTAATCGCAGTGAAGCACCAGAAGACCTTATTCCTCAATTTGGAATTATTCGCGAAGCGATTGATGCTTTTGGTTTAGACGTTATTGAAAAAAAAGATTTTGAGGCTGATGATATTATTGCCAGTTATGTTCGCTATGGTGAAGAAAACAAAATCCCAACAACAGTCTTTAGTTCTGACAAGGACTTGTTTCAATTACTTTCAGCTAATACCCGTATTATGGACCCCATGAAAAATGTAGAAATAGATGAAGCGAAAGTAATGGATAAGTTTGGTGTGGGCCCTGATAAAATTACTGACGTGCAAGCCCTGATTGGAGACAGTGTGGATAATATCCCCGGTGTCCCTGGGATTGGCCCTAAAACTGCGGCTAAATTAATTAATGAATTCGGTACTTTTGAAGAGCTTTTAGCTAATAAAGATCAAATTGCTAATGTTCGTATTAAAAACCTTATCCACGATCACGAAGAGTCTGCTAAAATTAGCCACCAATTAGTCATCTTAAAAAATGATCTCGAACTACCTATTCAAATAGAAGAATTAAAAGCCTTTGATGACTCCCCAAAGCTTAATGATTTTTTTAAAAAGTATGAATTTAAATCGCTTATTCGTACAAGCGCTCATGAAACAAAACCGCATGCTGCCAAAAAAAATATTGAATTTAAATCCTTAATCAACACCCCGGAGATCATCGCCTATCTTCAAAGTCTGCAATCAGAAAGAACACTCGCAATCGATCTTGAAACTGACAGCCTGGATGTGAATCAAGCACAAATTATTGGTATTTCTTTATCGAATGCAGAGCAAGCGTATTACATTCCGTTTAAATCTCCAGAACAAGAGCTATCCTCTAAAGATCAAACTAAAATTTTAAAAGAACTTAACATCATCTGTGAAGATCCGTCGATTTTAAAAATTTTTCATAACGCCAAATACGATAGCGTAATTTTAAAACGCTTTAACGTTAATACCATTTCTTTTCAAGATACTTTGTTGATGTCTTTTTTTATCAATAATGGTCTAACCAAACATAACTTAGAAGATTTATATTATTATTACTTTGGTGAGGAAAAAGAAAAATTTAAAGATGTCATCAAAAATGAGTCAAAAAGAAATTACAAAGATTTTTCGGAAGTGCCCTTACAATCTGCAACTAATTATGCAGCCCATGATGCCTACGCCACCCATAAATTGTATGAAGTACTGCAACACCAAATCTTAGAAGCTACTGATAGTTGGATTTACTACGATATTGATAAAAAACTTAGTTTGGTTCTTCAAGAAGTAGAAAGCAAAGGAGTGAAGATTGACATAAAATTTTTATCCAAGCTCGAAAAAGATCTTCATAAAGAAATAGAAAAAATTGAACAAAAAATTTTTAAAATTTCAGGTGAGAAATTTAATATTGGGTCTCCAAAGCAATTAACAGAGATCTTTAAAAAACTCGATGTCAAAGTGACTAAAAAAACCAAAGCTGGCGACTTTCAAACCAATGTGAAAGTACTTGAGCAACTAGAGTCTGAAGGCGTTGAAATTGCCTCTCACATTTTACAATGGCGTCAGTACTCCAAGCTGGTTTCCACCTATACTTCTTCACTCGCTGAGCATGCGGACAGCAATGATCGCGTGCATAGTACTTTTAATATAGCGGCCACTATTACGGGCAGACTCAGCTCGTCTGAACCTAACCTTCAAAATATTCCTATTCGAACTGAAATTGGAAAAAAAATCAGAACTGCTTTTATTGCAGAAAAGGACCATGAACTATACAGTTTTGATTATTCTCAAATTGAACTCCGTGTTCTTTGTGAGGCCTGCGAGGACCCTAATTTATTAAAGGCTTTTCTAGAAGATCAAGACATTCATCAAAGCACCGGACAGTTAGTATTTAATAAAAAGACGATTACTGATAATGACAGACGCATGGCGAAGATTATTAACTTTGGAATTATCTATGGAATTAGTCAGTACGGTCTGGCAAAACAATTAGGCGTCAGTAACGCCGATGCGAAGCTATTTATTGATAACTATTTTCAAAAATTTCCCAACATTAATGATTTTATGAAAGCTACAACAGATAAGGCCAAAAAATTAGGCTATGTGGAAAACCTGTTTGGCAGAAAATCTCATATTAAAGATATTAATGCGAAAAACTTTATGTTGCGTTCTTTTGCTGAAAGGCAAGCCATCAATGCCCCTATTCAAGGAACGGCATCAGACTTAATCAAAATAGCGATGCTCGACATTCATAATTATTTAGAACAAAACAAATGCAAATCAAAAATGACATCGCAAGTGCACGATGAACTTCTGTTTGAAATTCATAAAGATGAAAAAGATCTAATACCTCAAATCGCTAATCTGATGGAAACATCGCATCAAAAATACAAATCTTTTAAAACTCCGATTAAAGTCGATTTTGGTGGTGGGTTAAACTGGGGTCAGGCCCATTAACTTAAATATCATTACCAAGAAGAATTTGGTTCTTCTAAAAATTTAATTTCTTCATCAGTAGACTGTCTTTGTAAAATTTTATTCCTGTGAGGGTACCTTCCAAATCGTTTGATAACTCGAGTATGATCATCCCATGATTTTTGAATTCCTTTATAATTTGGATGCTCCTTTAAAAAAACTTCTCCTAATTGTTGGACAAAGATATGATCTTGCATTTCCTCACTATGAATGAGGGGAAGTAAATAAAAGAGTCTCTCTGGCATATCAAGGTCTTCTAGGTACTGTCGATCTACTCCTTCAATGACGAGTAGTCTGGCCTTAGTATCTTGGGAAAATGACTTGGGATCATTGCGAAACAAGTTTCTTGAAAATTGATCAAGAAGTATAATGAGAGCCAAGCTACTTTTGGCTTCATCTTGCCAATCATCATATTCATTCTTGATTGCTTTTTCGACATCCACTAAAAATCGATCTCTAATTTTTTGATCGTATTCATCATTTTTAGCCCAGTGATCTTTGGAGCTTGATTCTTTGAACCAGAAATCGAGTATTTCTTGGTATTTTGGAAGTGACACTAAAAGTTTTCGTCGGGCTTGTTGAAGGCCATCCACTGTTCTAATTCAGTAAAACCTCCAATTTTTTCACCATTAATGATGATTTGAGGGAAAGTTTTGGCAGTGGGAAATACCTCAAAAAATTGCTCTCGATTAAAATCTTCATCCAGTTTTAAAACTTTTGGATTATAAGGCTCTAATAAAGCTTTTGCTCGAGTGCAAAAAATACAGTTCTCTTTGGTATAGATTGTGGCGTCCAATTAAAAAGACTCATCAAAAGATAGAGAGCGATCAGTTGGTCGTTGATATTCAGATACACGCTTTTCAAAGAAGTTAGTGACGTTTTGAACATCTAGTGCTCTCATGAAATCAAAAGGATTTTCTGTACCATAGACATGCTCAAATCCAAAAAGATCTGCGATACGATCAGAGACAGCTTCAATGTACATACACATCATCTCTTTGTTCATTCCAATCAAGTCAACAGGAAGCGCATCCGTCACAAATTCTTTTTCAAATTCGACTGCTTCACGAACGATCTCTTCAAATTCAGATTGTGAAACTAAATTTGGAATTAAATCCATTGACTTAATATCTTCATCAGAGAGAGTTCCATTGTTGAATTTTGTACTTAAAGTTTTGAACATTAAAGCAGAGAAGCTGAAGTGCATTCCTTCATCTCTTGCAATCCAGTCATTTGATAAAGCAAGACCTGGGAGTAGACCTCTTTTTCTAAAGTAATAGATCGCACAGAAGGAACCAGCGAAAAATAATCCCTCTACAAGCCCAAAGGCAATCAGTCGAGTGAGGAGGTTTTGTTTGCCGTTGAGCCACTTGGAAACCCATTGGGCTTTCTTATTGATACAAGGTACACTTTGTATAGCGGAGAATAACTTATCTTTTTCAGCGGGGTCTTCGACATACGCTTCGATTTGAAGACCATACATTTCGGCGTGAATAGATTCATTGAGCATCTGCATTGTGATAAAGAGTCGAGACTCAGGGATTAAAATTTCATTGTAGAAGCGAGATGCTAGGTTTTCATTGATCATTGCCTCGGAGTTAGCGAAGAATGCAAGCACATGTTTAATGAAATGCTTTTCCCCTTCATTTAGGGTTTTGAGATCACGAAGATCGTCCTGAAGAGAAACCTCTTCGGGTGTCCAAAACGCTTGTACATGTTGTTTGTAACGATCCCAAATTTCTTGGTGTTGAATTGGAAAAATAGATTTACATCCTTTTGATATCATAATTGGCTCCTTGATATAATTTGATTAATTTTCTTAGGCACTACAAGTTAAACAATCTTCAGGTTCGTTCGATTGTGCCTCTTTCACATATGTTTCTTTTGCTTTTTTTTCTGATGACACAGTGACTTTGACCGCATCCACCGCAGAGCGGCTTCTTAAGTAATACATCCCAGTTTTTAAGCCTTTTTTCCACGCATACATATGCATGGAGTTCACTTTTCCGAAAGTAGGAGTTGCTAGCCATAAATTCATTGACTGGGTTTGGTCGATAAATGGAGCACGATCAGCTGCCATATCGATAACAGTTTTTTGTGATGTTTCCCAAACTGTTTTGTAGATGTCTTTTAAGTCTTCTGGAAATCCTTCAATATTTTGAATAGATCCATTCTCTAATATAATTTGGTCTCTGAGTTCTTTGCTCCATAATCCTCGAGACATCAACTCTTTTACAAGATAGCGATTCACCAATAAAAACTCACCAGATAATGTTTGTCTTTTGTAGATGTTTGAAGTCTGTACTTGGAAGGTCTCTGTATTCCCTAAGATAATTCCTGTGGATGCTGTAGGCATACAAGCTGTGGTTAGAGAGTTGCGTACACCATGCTTTTGAATTTTTTCCATTAAGCCTTTCCAGTCCCACATGTTTGAGGGTTTAACACCCCAAAGATCAAACTGAAACTGTCCTTGAGATAAAGGCGAACCTTGGAAAGTGGAGTAAGCTCCTTTGTCAGCAGCTAATTCCATGGAAGCTTCTAATGCGCCAAAGTAAATGGTTTCAAAAATTTGTTTATTAATAATTTGTGCTTGGACTGAATCATAAGCAAGGTTCATTTTGAAATAAACATCCGCTAAGCCTTGGATACCTAAGCCGATAGGGCGATGACGACTATTCGAGTTTTGTGTTTTATCAGTTGGATAAAAATTAATGTCAATTACCTGGTCTAGATTTTTGGTAGCTAATTTTGCTACTTGATATAGGTTTTGATAATCGTATTTACCATCTTCAGTGACAAATTTTGGAAGCGCAATAGAGGCCAAATTACAAACTGCTGTTTCATCTTTTTCAGAGTATTCAACAATCTCCGCACAAAGATTGGAAGACTTAATTACACCAATATTTTTTTGATTAGACTTGTTATTGATTGAGTCTTTATAGAGCATATAAGGCTGACCTGTTTCAATTTGGGCCTCAATAATTTTTGACATGAGCGCTCTTGCCTTAACTCTTTTCAAGTCAGGCATTTCTTTTTCATATTTGGTATATAGCTCGACAAACTCACTGCCATAAGTGTCGGACAAACCAGGACACTCGTGCTCACTCATTAACGTCCACTCCCCGTCTTCTTCAACACGTTGCATGAATAAATCAGGGATCCATAGAGCATAAAAAAGATCTCTGGCACGGAACTCTTCCGCGCCTGTGTTTTTACGAAGTTCTAAAAAAGCCTCGATATCAGCATGCCAGGGCTCCAAGTAAACCGCGAAAGAGCCTTTTCTTTTTCCGCCACCTTGATCGACAGACCGAGCTGTTTCATTAAAAATTTTTAAGAAAGGAATAAGTCCATTGGACTTTCCATTGGTAGATTTGATACGGCTGCCCCCTGCGCGAACATTGTGCGCATGAAGACCAATTCCACCAGCGGTCTTAGAGATAAGAGCACAATCTTTGACCGTATTAAATATTCCCTCAATGGAGTCATCTTCCATTCCAATTAAAAAACAAGAAGAGAGCTGCTGCATTTTCAAGCCGCTATTAAAGAGAGTGGGAGTAGCATGAGTGTAAAGTCCTTGAGAGAGGCTGTCGTATGTTTTTTTTACTTGATAGAAATCAAACTTATCGCCTGCTACACAGAGTGCAACGCGCATCCATAGATCTTGCGGGCGCTCAATGACTTTATTGTTGAACTGCAAGAGATAGGCTCTAAATAAGGTTGTTAAAGCAAAATAATCAAAAAGATAATCACGATCATAGTCGATAATTTTTTCAATCTCTTCTGCATTAGCCATAACTTTTTGGTAGTAACCGTCACGTAGAAGACCATCTTCAAATAAATTTTTAGTTGCAATGACAAAGCCAGGTGTTTCTTTATGAAGAGCATTAGCCTTAATTCGACCAGCTAAGTAGGAGTAGTCGGGATGCTCCACTGTCAAAGCGGCAGCAGTCTCAGCTAAATATGTATCAATTTCATTTGTTGTAATTCCATCGTACAATCCCTGGATTGCTTTTTGAGCAATAGTAATCGGATCGATTTCTAGACCATTGGAGAGAACGGAAATACGGTTGGTAATTTTTTCAAGAGAGATATCTTCTTTTTGCCCGTCTCTTTTGGTGACAGCCATAGTAGAAACTTTTGCACCCACTTGCTCATTGAGTTTTGCAGTTTTGTAACGTTGCTTAGCACGTTGTTCACGATAAAGTACATAGGCGCGGGCTACTTTATGGTGCTCACCACGCATCAGGGCTAGCTCTACTTGGTCTTGAATGTCTTCAATATGAATCATGTCGCCGTTAGCGATACGACGTGTTAGAGCCCCAGTAATAGTTTCGGTGATTTCGCTGATCGTCTGATCAATTTTCCCATTTTCACGAATATCAGTTTGAGCTAAAAAGGCTTTTCTGATGGCATTTGCAATTTTATCTGATTTAAAAGGTGTAATTGATCCGTCACGACGAACAACACTTAGACTTAATAGGTTAATTTCTTCGTTTTTTTTATTTACTACCGTATTTTTCGTTGAATTTTCAATGTTTTCTGCGCTATTTGTTTCCATTCTACCTACCAAGTTTGTGTATATATTTGCAAAAAATCACTAGATCTAGTGCCTCTTGCCTTTGGACTATACTATCTATAGTCAAAGTTAGTCAAATCATTTTGTATTAAATTCTCAAAAGCCAATAAATTCAAATGGAATTTAAAGATTCAATTCACATTATTTCTTTAAATATTCACAGGTTTTTATCAATTTTTTTTCGTTAAGCGAATATTTGCCCAAATACAATAAAAGGTTAGTAAAATCAGTCAAAATTGTTTTCTAGATTCTTTGGTATTCAACTAAATTTTCTCCTGAAATCATGAATATTTTTTATTGGACCTCTTAGGAGAAACTATTATTTTCATCGGGTGAAAAAAATATTAGGAGTGGGCACAGCCCTTGTTGATGTTATCTGCCAAGTGGAAGATAATACTATTTCTGCCCTCAATCTGACCAAAGGATCCATGACGTTAATTGAGGATTCTCAGATTCAAGAAATTAGATCTCATTTTGAAAATCCCCTTATCACCTCCGGTGGATCGGTTTGCAATACAATCCATGAACTAAATTACACCTCTCATGAGGCAGCATTTTATGGTAAAGTGAATGAGGATGAGTACGGACAGGCATTTATTCAAGATTTAGAGAAAGCAAATATTGTTTATAAGGGTGCAATCAAACAAAACGATCTTCCAACTGGATGTTGTAATATTCTTGTCTCATCAGATGGTGAGAGAACGATGGCAACACACATTGGTATTGGCTCTCAACTTCATCCCGATGAACTAAATGAAGATAGTCTTCAAGGCATTGATCACATTTATATGGAGTCGTATTTGTGGGATCATGACTTAACTAAACAAACTCTAAAAAAAGTAGGAAAGTTTGCAAAGAAAATGAACATTGAAACTTCATTATCTCTTTCGGATCCTTTTTGTGTTGATCGTCATCGCGATGAACTGAAAGAATTTATCGAAGAATATGTTGATTTGGTCTTTTGTAATTTTGATGAAGCTAAAATGTTTGCACAATGTGAGACTATGGCGGACGTCTCTGCTTTCTTTCAATCCTTTGGAAAGAAAATTGCAATGACCGCAAGTGCTGAGGGTGCTTACTTCTTCCATGGAGAAACTGTTGCTCATCAACCAGCCCAAAAAATCGAACAAGTAATTGATACAACGGGAGCGGGGGATAATTTTGCAGCCGGTTTTCTCGATCAATATTTATCAGACAAAACAATTAACGAGGCTTTAGCCCAGGGTAATGCTCGTGCCGGCGAGGTTATCCAACAGCTAGGTCCCAGAATAAAAAGACATTGAAAAACATGATTAAATCATATTTTATCATAATTAATCTAGCCACTAAAGGAGGACGCATTGGATTATAAAGTAAAAGATATCTCTCAGCATAATTTTGGGAGACAAGAAATAGAAATAGCCGAAACTGAAATGCCAGGACTAATGGCCATCAGAGAGCAATACGGCGACTCTAAACCTCTGGCTGGAGCAAATATTATGGGCTGTTTACATATGACAATTCAAACAGCCGTTCTAATTGAAACACTTGTTGCGCTAGGCGCAAAGTGTAGATGGAGTTCATGTAATATTTACTCAACTCAGGATCATGCAGCGGCAGCTATTGCTCAAAGCGGTACTCCCGTGTTTGCATGGAAGGGTATGAGTGAAGAAGAATTTTGGTGGTGTATCGATCAAACCATTGAAGCTGATGGTTGGAAGCCCAATATGATCTTGGATGATGGCGGTGACTTAACTTTACGTATGCACGAAAAGTACCCTGAGCTTTTAAAAAATATTAAAGGTTTATCCGAAGAGACAACTACAGGTGTTCTTCGACTAGAGCAGATGGTCGAAAAAGGAACTCTCCAAGTTCCTGCTATTAATGTGAACGACTCTGTTACAAAAAGTAAGTTTGATAATTTATATGGATGTAAAGAAAGTTTAGTAGATGGTATTCGTCGTGGTACAGATGTGATGATGGCAGGTAAGGTTGCCGTCGTAGCAGGCTTTGGCGATGTAGGAAAAGGAAGTGCTGCCAGTTTACGTGGAGCTGGAGCTCGCGTTCAAGTAACAGAGGTTGATCCAATTTGTGCACTGCAAGCAGCAATGGAAGGTTATGAAGTAGTGACTATGGATGATGCTTGTAAATATGCGGATATCTTTGTTACGGCTACAGGAAATAAAGATATTATTACCCAAGACCATATGAGAGAAATGAAAGATCGAGCCATTGTTTGTAATATCGGTCACTTCGATAATGAAATTCAAATTGACTCTCTTCAAAATTACAAATGGGAAGAAATTAAACCTCAAGTTGATCAAGTAACGTTTCCTGATGGTAAAAAATTAATTATTCTTTCCAAAGGCCGTCTGGTGAACTTAGGAAATGCGACGGGTCATCCAAGTTTTGTGATGAGTGCTTCTTTCTCTAATCAAGTATTGGCTCAAATGGAGCTTTGGAAAAATCACCAAAACTATGAAAATAAAGTCTATGTTTTGCCTAAAAAATTGGATGAAATGGTAGCTATGTTCCACCTCAAAAAAGTTGGAGCAAAATTAACCGAAATGTCCAAAGAGCAAAGCGATTACATTGGTGTCGAACAACAAGGACCATTTAAGAAAGAAACTTACAGGTACTAACTATGAGAAAAGATTACATTTTTACTTCTGAGTCCGTTTCTGAAGGGCACCCGGATAAAGTATCGGATCGCATCTCTGATATGGTCGTTGACCATTTCATTGCAAAAGATCCTTTTGCGAGAGTTGCTTGTGAAACTTTGACTACCACCAATAAGGTTGTGTTGGCGGGTGAAATTCGAGGACCCGTTCAAGAAGATAAAGATGAAATTATCTCTAAGGTAAGAGATTGCATTAAAGATATAGGTTATGAGCAAGACGGTTTTCATTGGCAAAACGCCGATGTTCAATATTTACTTCATGGCCAATCAGCGGATATCGCTATGGGTGTTGACTCCTCTGGAAATAAAGATGAAGGGGCGGGTGACCAAGGAATTATGTTCGGCTATGCCTGCACCGAAACCCCAGAATTAATGCCAGCACCAATTTATTATTCTCATAAAATTTTAGAACTGATGGCAAAGGGACGTAAAGATGGCTCTCTCCAAGGACTCGAGCCTGACTCCAAAAGTCAGGTCACTTTAAAATATGTTAATGGCCAACCAAGTGCTGTTACGTCAGTTGTTATTTCTACTCAACATGCAGAAGGCCTCTCACCAGAAGCGGTGAAAGAAATAGTCACTCCTGTATTAAAAGAGTCAATTCCATTAAACTTACTCGATGGCCTTTCTGATAGCGAATACTATGTCAATCCAACAGGCAACTTTGTGATTGGTGGACCTGATGGTGATACCGGTTTGACCGGAAGAAAAATTATTGTCGATACTTACGGTGGAGCTGCTCCTCATGGGGGTGGTGCGTTCTCAGGAAAAGATCCAACTAAAGTTGACCGTTCTGCTGCTTATGCCGCTCGATACCTTGCAAAAAATATCGTAGCTGCAGGTCTCAGTACTCAGTGTACTATTCAATTATCTTACGCTATTGGTGTGGCAAAGCCTTTGTCGATTTATGTCAATACACAAGGAACAAACACCATTGATGAAGCAAAAATTGAAGCGGCAATCCCGGAGATTATGAATTTATCTCCAAAAGGAATACGTGAAAAACTTCAATTAAATAAGGCTATTTACGAGCAAAC
>Ga0102963_1000452_pt1 | contig 17788 bp, 6 predicted proteins | sample SalPon2_C_H2O_MG_2_FD_84522 | JGI IMG/M metagenome (GOLD analysis project Ga0102963, IMG submission 84522) | Salt pond water microbial communities from South San Francisco under conditions of wetland restoration - Salt Pond MetaG SF2_C_H2O_MG | ecosystem: Environmental > Aquatic > Non-marine... | reverse complement strand
TGCAGTTGCAACGGTGTTTGGAACTTCTGTTGTAGTGTTTTCCATATACACTGGTTCAGTAGTGTTTGCTTCAGTAATAATTGAACCACCACTAGAGACTTGATAAAGTTCAAATCCTGCAATCGGATCTGTGGTGAAAATAGTAATGTAGTCTGCTCGTGTGAAAGTCGAGTTACTACCTGCGCCTTCACCATCTGTGTGTCTTGCTTCTACAAAAACACTCATTGGTGAATTTGTATTATCTGTATAGGTGTGTGTTGGTGTTGAGTCTGTTATTCCATTTGACCATGACCCATCTCCCCAAGAAACATCATACTGATTTGGTGTACCTTGTTCTGTAGTAATCGTGAGAGTGATTGGAGTTCCAATACCTGCTTGAGTGAGGTCTGAAGTAAAAGATACATTTCTTACAAAGGTATCTTTGTATACATTTAACATGCACTCATTGAGTTTGTCCAACATGTCGGCTACAACAGTATTACTAGAAAAATCAGTAACTGCACCATCTGTTAAATCGAACTGAACATTTCCGGCATCTGTACCGAATGTCATTAAGTTTGCAGTTGAAATAAAACTCACTTCTCTTGCAATGGTGATATTACCATTTGCTTCTGTCTGAGAAATCGCAACTGTTCCGGTTCCAGTGTCTGATAAATTTAGATTACCAATCGATACTGTGTTACCAGTAACAAACAAAGACTTAAAAGGTCTCTCAAATGTTCCTAAACTTACATCTCTACCAACCGCAGGAATTAGTGCATCACCAATAAACACAAACTGATTGTTTGCGTCTCGTATAATATTACCAGAGGTGTAAATAAATTTATTTAATTCTGGATTGTAAGTTAACACATCTCCGTGACGAATTGGAGCAGTGTTTGTTACATCATTAAGATTGGTTAATTGTTTATCTACCGGAAGATTTTTAAGTGTTATTGTTTCCGGAGATTCAAATGTAGCATTGATCCCTTTTGTAGACCTAAACTTTATGTTGTAATCGGACATTTTCTTTTCTCCAATTACACACTGTCATCTAATGAAATTTTTGTTACTTGAGGCAAAACTGTTAATATTCCTTCGACAAGTCGTGTCCTAAAATCGTCCTCGTCAGTGAGTTCGACATCATAAACATAACGACCTGCTTCCATTGCAGCGGTTTGAGCACGAGTCAAAGACAATGTTACTTGTCCTGCCGTTCTTGGATTTTCAAAAGTAATCGTAAAGTTAACAGCAGTAGTGGAAGTGTAATGTTTTCTAATTTGTCCATAACCAGTATGATTAGTTAGATCTTTCAAAACATCATTGGTATCTCTTACTGTAATTGTAGTTTCAAAATCAGCACCTTGATCGACTTCTATATTTGCCTTTCCTGCCATTTCTTACTTTCCTTTCAATTCATCAATTTCTGCCTTGAGTTCTTTAATCGACTCGATAAGCAATGCAGTCAACTGATCGTATTCAACGATAAGGTGCTCTCCTTCATGTCCTAGAATCTCTGTTCTCTGAACCGCACTTGGCAGAACTTCTTCAACTTCTTGTGCGATGATACCTGCACCCGCACGACCATCTTTCTTATAGTTGAAGGTATAACCGTTAAGTTTCTGTATCTTAGAGATTGCATCGGTGACTTTCTCGATTTTCTCTTTAAGATTGATGTCAGAGACTGTTGATGAATGTGCGACAACAGAACCTTCGACATCCAACTGTCCATTGTTCGATAGGCGCATATCTTCAGCACCATCAAGATACCAGTTATGTTGAGTTGTTCCGATGTTATACTTGTCATTGTTATCACGACCAATCACCCATACATCACCAACCAAATCCGTCTCAACACTTACCACACCTGAGACAGAAATATCAATTCCATTTCCTGCTGAGATACCTAGAACACCCGGATCACCTTGATTACCTTTTTCACCAGTTACACCTTCTCCCTTCTGGCCTTTCTGTCCAACTTCGCCTTTTTGACCTTTAGCACCATTTGTACCATTAGTTCCATTAGTGCCAGCTTCACCTTTTTGACCCTTCGCACCATTTGTACCATTAGTTCCATTAGTGCCAGCTTCACCTTTTTGACCTTTAGCACCATTTGTACCATTAGTTCCATTAGTGCCAGCTTCACCTTTTTGACCTTTTTGACCGTCATCGCCTTTTTGACCTTTTTGACCGTCATCGCCTTTTTGACCTTTCTGTCCAACTTCGCCTTTCTGGCCTTTCTGTCCAACTTCGCCTTTCTGGCCTTTCTGTCCAACTTCGCCTTTCTGACCTTTCTGTCCATCATCACCTTTTTGACCTTTTACACCTTGTAATGCCGCGTTTGCGATTGTTGCTTTTCTTGTTGATGACGTAGACACATCATAGAATGCAATCAAATCCGTACTTGCAGGTGCGGCAACAGTGAGATCATTTAAGTCTAAACCAGTGGTTCCAAGACCACTGTCGCCACTGGTGAGAATTTTTCCAGAAGTTCCTGCACCATTCAATGCCCAATAATCTTCTGATTCGTCCCAAATAAGTTTTGCATCACCGTCTTCATGCGTTCCACGATGTACTACAAGTTCTACATCTTCAAATACACTCGCATCAGTGCCACTTTGATTTGTTCTGAAATCGATGCTAGAGTTTGCATAAACTTTATGGAAATCAGTTCCTTCACCACCAAGAGATGATCTATTATCTGCACTTACCAACACATCAGAAATCAAACTTCCAGTTACTGTAATCGTATCAGAAGTTGCATCACCAAAGATCATATTGCCCTTGAGATTTGTGTCTCCAGTTGCAGTAAGTGCTCCAAAAGTACCTGCACCAGTAGATGTAATTGGAGTGGTCAAAGATACTTCATCATGAAATACAGTGTTTGCATAAACATTTAAAGTTGTAAGACCACCATTGTCAAATAATGCTCTGCGAGCTGATTTATTAGAGACCGCAGTCCTATCTTGACCAATAGTAACCACATTACCATTTGCAGTAAACTGACCCTTTACTAAAGAACTTGATGGAGTAACTCCAGTATTTTTTGCTTTACCTGCGGTGAGTGCTTCAGTAATAGTGACACTGTTTGGTAATCCTACTGTGACTGTACCATTTGTGCGTGAGACATCAACTTCGTTTGATGTACCTGAGATTGCAAGAACAGCACCAGTCGCACTATCAGCAAGAGTAATAGCACCAGATGTGCTTAAGAACTCACCACTATCAAATGATGCGACACCTTTTTGTGATGCGGTTGCGTTTTTACCTGCGACGGTGACTTTATCTGCGGACAATGTAACATTAATACCTTGTCCTTGATCAAAACTAAAGGTATCACCTAAATGGACATCGAAACCTGATCCACTGCCGTTTGTTGCAATGGTATAATGATCATTTTCAAGTTTAACGTTTCGAACTTCTCCATCACCTAAAGCATTATTTGCGAATAGTTTTCCATTTTCTAAAATTTTGACTTCGTTGGTGAGAGTAGTATTTGCAATTAATGTGTTTGCGACAAATACCGAATTCGCATACATTCTTGACCAAGTTTCTGTTCTTGATCCTAGATGCCTGTCAGTACCTCCCGATGTGGCACCGATAACATGAGAGTCAATTTTTGATGTGATCGTCAATGTATCGGTGTCTGCATTACCAATATTGACATCACCATTTAAATCTGTTTGCCCAGATACGGTTGCACCTTCGTCAACTTGGAGAGCATCGGTCTGTATTGTTCCGTCAAAGTATGCGTTATTCCATTCGTAGGTAGCAGACCCTATATTTTTTGTGCCGTCTGCGGTAGGAACGAGATCTGTGTCTACACCTTCTCCTGCGGATGATGATAAAGATAGAGTGTCTAAGTAAGCAACCCCATCTAGGTATAAATCTTTAAATTCTAATGAAGATGATCCAATGTCAACAGTGTCGTCTGAATCGCCGAGGATTGTTGCAGAAGAAGTGAGACCTGCGGATGTGATGCGTCCAGTGATTGTTTGCGTACCATCTGCAAAGAAACTGTGCGCCGCAGTATTTGAACTATCTGCTACGACGAATGATGAACCATCATCTGTTGCGACAAGATTAAGATATACATCAGAGTCACCACTAAGTATCCCTTTTGCAAGATACATATGAGCACGATCATTACCACTACCAAAAATTAAGTGTGTGGAATCACCAGTATCACTAAATATCGAGTTAGCACCAGACAGAATAATATGTGCAGAGTTGGTTGACATATCTGTAATATCACGTAATTCTAGTGATTTGAATTCTGGTGTATCTGTCTGTGTAGTAATTCTTAAGAATTGTCCTTGACTTCCTCCAGAAACACGAATACGAGAGATGTCTCCCATAATAATTCTATCAGAACCAGTTGTATTGAAATCAACATTACTGTGAAATGTCGTGTTTGAATATACGATAAACTCTCTTGCGGGATTCGTATCAGTAGCGTCACCAATCGTTGTGTTTGTAGAGATAAGAAGATCACCACGATATGCTGTGTTACCCCCTTGTAATTGTGGAGTTCTAAACACAGTAGCGGCAAATGTGCCCTCAACCATACCATTACCAGTTGCATTCCCACTTCGATCAGCAGATCCATGTGGGTTTACGGTAACCACATTGTTACTAATAACAGTCGCAATGAAGTTAGTCGTTCTTCTCCATGTATCAAAACTGTTGTTTAGGTTAGTATTTGAGACTGTTATTGTCATTTAATCTTCTCTACCAAAAGTTGAAGGATATTTTTGATTTCAGCAACATCTTCTTTTAGATGCTCAATTTCATTATCCCTTTGTTTTTGTTTTTCTCTATGCTTTTTATACGACTGCAATGATGTCATATCTGTATTTAACACCGCATGTGTAGTCGTATCTTTTACTAAATTTTCATAATCTTTTACTTTTAATTTCATTACTTCTGAAGAGCAATTGCTCTCATATCTCTCACCAAGGGAACAATATTTGTTCCATTACTGGTCATGACAATCTTAATCGCAAATGTTTTATAGGTTGAGTAAATCGAACCATCCGATGCTCGATAACTTACTATATCACTATCCGAACTATTTAGTCGTGCGTGAGAGTTTGCTGTTGTTAAGAATCCTTGACCATCTGTATTAGCACTAAACCCAAACTCAAATTCTTTAAAATCTGTTCTGTCAACTGAGTCGGAGAATGTACTTGCTGGTGTAATCTGTGTTAAAGGAGTAAAATCTTTGTCTTCAAGATCTTGACTATCTTCCGGATTGATAATCCTTGCATACACATTAACTCCAGTTCCAACTGGTTTATATGAAGTTAAGAATACCTTTAGATCTTCTGCTTCTTGACCATCTTCTAGTTCAACGGGTTTTGTATAGTATCTTACACTTGCATTACCAACGGTTTTATGTTCATCCTCAGAGGTATTATTGATAATATTCTCAATGCCAATTGCATTAGTTCTAGAAGTATCTAATATCGGTGATACATTAGGATCTGTTGTAGAGAAAGTTCCCTTAACAACTAGTGTTTTAGTCGAACCTCCTACTGCACTAAGTCCAGATTCATTTGTCTTAGAATATATTTTCTTTTCACTGTCTAAGAAATCATTTTCCACTTCGTTGTTTAAAGCAGAAAATGTTGGACTAATTACTGATGCTGTTGGACGAACACTAAATGCTAAAGAAGTGTTCGCATAGGTTAGTGAAGGAATTTTAGGAACTAAGGTATTTACAATCACATTGTCGATAGAGGATAGTTGTGCAGTAGCACTAGAAACTGTTCCAGTGATTACATCTGAAGAACTAAAGTCCCCTGTTGACTTTTCGACATGAATCTTCTTATTTGTGTAATCGACAAATTTCACAAACCCATGCGCTGGTGTAGGAGTAGCTGCGTTGACAACCTTTTCTCCAATATTAAAGTTTCCTGACTTAGAACTGTAAGTAAAGAAGTCAATATCGTCATTCTCTAAGTATAGAGTGCCTGTGCTCGTTGTGAAGTTCGCTTTATGAATCGTAAACTTAATGTCTTCAGACTGTATAGGACTCCAAGTCTTATCGTTTGCAGAGGTAAACATAATTCCAGAGTATGGTTGCTTATGAATAATTTCATTTGTAGAAATATCAGTACCACCAAGTTCTCCGACCCATACTGCATACTCATCACTGTTACCGCCCGGAATCAAGGTGAAGCAGTAATCTACTCCATTTTTTAAGAAAACCGGAGAGTCAAATTCAAAACTTGTTGCATCTGGAACAGTTGATGCATTTACTTTAGATCCGGTAATTTGACTTGCTTGTAAAGTTTTTGATCCGAAAGGCAAAATAGTTTGAGTCGGGAAACCATTTTCTACTTCACGAATTTGCAAGGTAATTGGTAATGTAGATGATACCCTACCAAAGAAAATATCAATCTTTGTTGCAAATATACCCTCTGAAGATCCTGCCGAAACAGTAAATGTTTGTGTTAATGGATCATTGTCATCTCGTGCTCCTGAGTCATCGCCAGAACGACCATCATTAAGATCTCGACTTGTCACAGAAGTCAAAGTTCTTTCTTCCGTTACAGTGTCTTTTGATAACTGAGGGAGATTGATAAACGACATTCCTCGTGTAGACAAACTTAAAGGAATGCTTGTAAAATCCCCATGTGCTGATGTTGTAAGCAAGGAAGATTGTGTCTGAGTATTCGCGACATCTTTAAATTGGAATCGTTTTGTTCCAATTCTAAATTTTAACCTGTCATCATTTGGAATTCTGAAATTTGCATACAGCGTTCCAGTGCTGTCAGTTACAAGAGCATCTCCTTCGGAACCAGTATTTGCAAATGCACTATCCGCAGGTGTGACATATTCCATAACCAATTCATCATCAAAGTATGGATACACACGTGTTGATGGTTTCATTCGGAATGCAGAAACTTGGACATTACGAGATCTCATATAATCTCGAACTGCAACATTCTGTACAAAGTTTCCATCTGAGAACATTTCACCAGAAGGACTTAACTGTGTTTGAATTCCTTGTCGAATTTGTTCTGATTGAGTTGTTGTTCTTATGCGGTTGCCACGTTCTTCACTATTAACCTCTCGCGAGAGAGTATTCCAATTGCCCCAATCAATTCCAGTGACTCCAGTTGCTTGCGCGATTTCTTCGAATGCTTGATACATGCCATCAAAGTCAACTTGGATATCTGGCAACTCAGTAATGTCTGGTGTATTGTCCATTGAAGGGTTCAATACTATTTCACCTTTCCAATTAAATGTCAACTCTTGCACAGGATTTCTGAGTTTAGATGCGAATTTTTGGTTGATAAACTCACTGTGAGTATATTGCAAAGAAACTATATTTCCTTTTTGTGTCAAATTAGTTGACGACAAACTGACATCTTTCGAGAGAGATACATCTCGTCTTACATAGGAAGGACGCAATTCTGAACGGTCTCGATCAATCGCAGCTCTGTATCCAACTTGAGAAGTATCCGCACGATTATGTCCATCAAAGTTGTCTACAAGGAAACCATTCTTAAATCGATCAATACCAGTGGTACCAAAGATTTGTTTATTTTTTGCAGAAGCTTCTAACGCATTGAGTGATGCATAGTATTCAAGATTTTTAATACGACTTTCAACTGCTCTCAAATCTTTCATCGTATATCGACGATTGTTATCAAGAGTCAATTTCACTGCATAATCTTGTCTCTTATTTTGTTTTGCAACTTGCGGTGACAATGATGGATAAACAGGAATGTCTAGTGTTGCAAGAGACATTGATTCTGCTCTTTCAATAGGAGCCCTTGGAGTAATAGAAGGTACTCCTTTAATGACTTCAACATTGCCTTCTTTCGTGAGAACAATGCGGTCTTTACGTGGTAAGTAAAACTGAACATCACATTGAAAGTTTTCATCTGGGGTAGGACAGTATGCACCATCAGAAGAAATATTAAATGTAGTAGACGCAGTTGGATTCGTCGGTGCTGATGCTACTGTTCCAGTTGAAGATGGTGTCACAGTGCTTGCTTTAATTGGACGGAAATCTACTGAGTTTCTTAAATCAAAGGTTTTACCTGATGTAGGAGATACGAATATTGGGATCTCTTCAGTTTTAATTGTAGAAGATGTAATCGATGCGTCATTGATAGGATAAGAATCCACCGATAAGAATCCAATACCGTTAGTTTCGTCTCTTCCAAAATAATTAAACTTAACAAGAATGCCGACATCGGTCAAATCTAAACTTGAATTATCCTTCAATTTTAAATATGAAGTATCGTAGAATGAATCTTTTTGTCCTGTGACTAACTCAAATTCTGATAACTGATCTGTATCTGAAGTTGCAACTGTTGTAGCTCCACCCACATGAACCGCAGTTATCTTAAAGGCATCTGATACTCCAAGAGGATAAGGTCCAAATTTACCCGCTGAATGAGTAGTAGTATTAATATGAACATACTTATCTTTGTTAACAACTTTATCGGTTTGAACAGCATTCGACCGCAAAACATCAAAATAGACAGACGCAGATACAGACGATACTGTGTTTGCAATTGGAGTAAGAGTTACAGTGTGTGTAGTAGAATCTGCTGTTGTCACTATTAAATTAGCACTATTGAACACTCGACCAGATGGATAGGAAGTTCGATGCGGTGCGTCGATTCCTGTCAAAGTAACACCGAGCGCACTTGTTAATTCTAACACTGTATCACTTGTAATTGAGGCAATAATTCCAGTATATACATCAGTACCATCAGTAATTTTAATCATTTCACCCACTTCATAGTCAACCGTAAATTGACAATCTGAATCACCAGTGACAGTTGTGCCAGAAACATCAGTGATGTCTCCGGGATGCTTATTACTGTCAATATCACTCTTGCTTACAACAAAAATGTTACGACGATCTGAAAGGGTCAATCCTACTTCTGAAGCATCATTCATAGTTTCTGCACCACCAGTATGTGCTGTATTTGCTGAAACTGTTGCAACTCCATTTGTGAATGCGACGGTTCTTTCTGATGAAAATACAAATTCGGTGTCTACTGCATTAAGTGCATCTTTTAGTGTTTTTGTTCCTGTTTGAGTGAACGGGAATACAAGAGTATTTTTACCGGATTCTTTCAGAGAGGCATTGCCACTTACCAGAACAAGATCCGCACAACTATTAGGTCCGGTTGAATTGGTAATGTGTATTCCTCGGGCATCAGTAAATTTTTTGTTGGCATCCATTTGAATATCGAAAATATACAAACGAACCTGACCACCAACAGTTCCTGTTGCACCAGACTCATATTGAATACCACGAATTCTTGCAGTCCCAATCTCATTTCCTTGTGCGACTCTATCACCATATTCTTTACTAGTAACACCGTTTTGAACTGCATCGCGGATAGAGACTTCACGGAGTCCTTGGAAGTCCCAAGTGCCAACAACTTCTTTTGCAAACACATAGTTACCGATTGCTTGTCCAATGGTTCGTGCGTCTTTAGTTTCAAAATCTGTTGCTTTATCTACATCTTTAAATCTAGGAGCATGGAGTGAAATTCTGTTTCCACTCACATAACCAGTACCCTTTTCTATCTCTGCAATTAATTTGTTTGAGTCTCCTCCACCATCAGCATTATATCTTCCATAATTTGTAGGAGTCCGCAAATGTTCGCGAATCCGAATGTTAAAGGGATCGGTTGCATAGTTGCCATTAGTTTCATATTGTCTTTGTGCAATATACTGTGCAATATCAGAATATACTGTGTCTGTAAATTTTTGTGTTACAACACCTTCTCGTACTTCAGCAATAGTAAAGAAAGTAGTAGTATTTGCTGTATTGATGGGACGAGAAGTTAATGTGGGAGAAAGTTTGAGTCGCGACGCACCCGGAGCGGCAAAGTTTGTAGTGCCTGTCGCATTATCTAATAATGAAGAATCAATATTGGAATCAACGGTTGTTTCTGTTGTTTCAAACCCAACCTTTTTGTTTGCTCTAGTTGAATACTTTTCAAAAACATGAGATTGAGGTGCGACACGAATAAAATGACCTTTATGGTAAATAATCCCGTCACTAACTGTTGCTCGCAATCCTTTGCCCACTGCATCGTCAACAATAGTATTTGATGCAACTAAAAATCCATTATCAGAACGTCGACGGACAACCAATACTTCATTGTTACCAAATGCCTTAACAGTATTGTTTGAACCAGAATTAGTGTACTTGACAAATAAAGATAGGTAGTTGGGTGCCGCTGCTTCTGATCCTTCTTGTGCATCAATCAATTGTGCAGTCATTCCAGTGGTCTCACCTGTAACGACTGCGTTCGCAACAACTCCGTTCTCAAAAAAACTTGTAAGCAAAACGGTTGCGTTGTTTGCATTTTTATCCCTTAATTTTACATAATCAATTTGTTCTGATTTAAAACCGACACCAGAGACAACCGTACCATCAACAAGAATTTCATTTGCAAATCGTTCAATTTGATTTTGGAGAATACTTTGAAGTTGAGTCAGTTCTCTTGCTTGCACCGCAAAACCGGGTCTAAAAAGCACTCGATGAAAATTTTTATTTTCATTGAAATCGTCGAAAAATGGACTTTGGTTAAAATTGGTTTCGATTGTCATTTATACTACCTTTAAAAATCCAACACGATCTTGATATCTTCTGTTTGATCAGGATCTCGTGTAACTGCTTGTATATTTTCGATGTACATAATTTCACCAGAAAATGTGTTTGCTTCTGGTCCTTTAATTGCTTCAATAGTTGCGATTTCAGATTCACTAGTACTTCTTAAAATCACATCGTCTTTCGTAAAAGGAGGGTTATAAGGACCATATCCTTCTACATTATTTATATAAACTGTATAGAAGGATGGATCATTAACAGTCTCATCTTCTCGCACATAAACTATATTTCCATTCGCTGCTTTGACTGCATTCGATAATGCTTTGTTTGCCCTAACAATAGGATTTGTATCCGTTACAAATTGAAGTGTTCCAAGTTCTGCTCGCTCTTTAAGTCGTTTATTTGTAATAATTTCACGAGGGTATACAGGATTTATTGGAAGATTAGTTGCTTGGTTCATCTGATTATATGATATTTGCAATCTCGTAGTAAATCTAAGAGAGTTTGGACTGTTAGATGTATTTGCAATACTTTCGAGTGTGACAAAATCATTGTTAGCATCACACTTAAGAACCGGATCTTTCAAAATACTAATTGTTCTAAATTCTGTATTTGAAGGAATGTAACCTGCACCTGTAGACGATGTGCCTTCCTCTCGGCCGAGTTTAACATTTAACAACACTTTATCAGCAGCTAGTTCTCTAATTGGATTTGATCCATGACCACCAACTGGTGATATTACAACATTTGCAGTAGCATCAATACCTGAGTTTGCTGTAATAAGACAATCTGCTCTCGTATAACGAGAACCTATTGTAATCATGTTTATGTTAGAAATTGTACCTGAAGCAGATACACGAGTATATGCCTTTGCGCCTATACCATCTCCAATAATTGTTGCTGTTGGTGAAATAATAATTCTTGAATCAGTGTTGGGAGTTGTCGCAAACGCAGTATTCACTGTGATTACCCTTGTAGACGATGAATAGTCAATAATTCTTCGTAATTGTCCTGCTCCAGTTCCTGAAATAATGTAAACTGAAGATTCCGTGTACTCATTATTATCTGATGATAATTCATCAACGGTATCATTAGAGATTCTAATTGTAAATTTCCCACCAGATGCGACAATTCCATTTTCAACTTCGAGATAACCTGCCCCAGTAGAAACTGTTTCAATAACTTCAATCGAACCATTTACCGCAGCGTTTTGTACTGCGATTTGACGATCTGATTCTACACTACCTTCTGAAGCACTAATTGTTTTAACAGGCATATGCACTGCAGTCAAAAATTTATTTGCTTCTCCAAGAGTAATGCTATACATATATTTCCATGTATACCCATCAGATGTTGTAAATGATGAAGTTGAAAATCCAGTTGGTTTGACTGTAGAAGTGCCACCCTTGTTGTTAAAAAGACACTTGTATACATTGTTTTGATCTGTTAGCACATAATACGCACGATCATACATATCGGTATCAGTATCGCGGTACATTGAATAGATAGTGCCACTAGTCCAGTTGTGACGAGTCGTAACATGACTCACATCTTCCGTGGTAATCCTTTTGCCACCAATGAAATCACGATGTGCTTGATATTGAAGATATTGTTCATTGTCTTCAGGATTGACTGGAGTTGGTTCATTTACATAAGGAAAAACATTACCAATGACTGCATATAAAATGACAGAATTTTTGGTGTTTCTGCCATCTGACGCATTCATTGCTGAAATGAATGCTTCTGCGTTATTGATTGATAAGTCTTTTGTTGCGTATCTATAGACTGCCATTATTGTGATCCGTTAATTAATAACCGTAGAAGAAAAACACTCTGCACCAGACAAATCTGCAAGAGTCCAGTTCTTATTCAAAGTAAGTTCTGTATCAGTTCTTACACTATTTATGGTTGTTGTAACAAACTCATTGTCACTTGTTACAAAAATAATTTCATCCCCATCACTAAATTCGCTAGTAAATGAAGTTCCAGATCCAGTTACAATGATCGAATTAGCATAGTAAACATTTGCAGAAGTTTGTGTTGCAAAAATCCAAGGTTCTGATAATACTGTGTTTGATGAAGTATATATTGACCCAGACACTTCGATAAATTTGTTTGCTATTCCATCACCCGGATCTATTTCAATAATCAGTGAATCAGATGCACTAAACTCATTGGTAAAGTCTGTGGTTGTTCCTACTACATGAGTATTACCATTTTGAATTGCAATAGTTCCAGATGCTAGTGTCTTAGCAACCGAAACAGTTCCACTGATCAATGAACTCGTTGATGTGTTTGCGGTTGCTTGCACATCAACCGACGCATTAGACTGAATCCTAAATGCACCAAATAATTTTTGACCCGCGGGGTGCGTTAAATTTAATGCAATGTCTCTAAATCTATCCAATGAAATAGGAGAGTTAACTTGATAAGAATATTCTTGATAGTAGTCTGAATCTTGAATATATGATCGTTGTGAAGAAAGATGAGATCTGGATGAAGTATAATATCCTTCAGAGTTCGCGACACCAGAAAGTTCAATAGTCCCGGTTGCAGAAGTTGCCAACCGCCTATTAGTTGCTTGAATAATTACAACTTCTCCGTTACGATATGCGAACCCAGAGTCTAAAACTCTAAGACCTGTTAATGTTCCGTTCGCACCGATGCTAGAACGAACAACTGCATTCTTTCCTAACACCCCACGATCTTCTATTGAAACGATCTTTGCTTGTGCTGAATCCTTAAGTGGACGAGTATCCGCAGATCCCGGTGTGTATGATTGATCGTAAATTTCGATTGTGCATACTGCATCGTTTGCGAAATTTACATTTCGAGGTTCTCTCTGCAAGAAATCTTGGAAGACCCGAACTTGAGTTTCATAAGTTCCATTAGCATACTGTATCGTGCTGATTGGAATACCAGTTCTCTGAGAACCTTTAACATCACCAGAAGCGCCAGTTGATGTCTGAACAATACGGTCATTCGTATCAATTGTAGTGTATTGAGAGTTACTTGGACTCGTATCCCAATTGGCGTCGTCTGTTTGTAATGTGAGAACGACCTCACCAATTCCAAGAGATGCGATGTCAGGTTCAGTTATACGAATCGTAGGATTCAGAGTATAACCAGATCCACCGACTGGCAAACCAAGAGACACAATTGTTCCAAATGTAGTTGCCTCAAAATTCAATGCATCTCTTAAAAGAGTGAATGTGTTTTCTATCGTGGTGTTCGTAGTTGAGTATGCAACATTGCCCACTGTAATATCAGTGACTACATCGAAAATTCCTTCATCTGCAATAAACCTTCCCATTGGACCAGTGTCAAATTGAGTTGAAACGTTTGCTTGATAAGTAACACTATCCGTAGTGTTCACTGCACCGATTCTGTATGTGTAAAGGTCTCTCCCACCCAAACTAAATGAATCTACAGTTCCGACCGTTTGTGTATTTGCTCTGAGTGGATCCCTGAGTGGATCACCAGAATCCAAAATTATAAGGTTGACCTTTTCACTTGATGTAAAAGAATCACCATAGTTACGAACCATTAGTTCGATGGTATCCGTACCTTCATCGTATACTGAATCAATGTGCTGAACTACTGCATTTGCACCGGAAGTTACTCCATTTAAAACATCACCAACTCTAATGAGTGGATCTGTCGTATTTGCAATCGTAAGAGTGCTATTATAATATCCGTTTGTAGTTCCAACATGACGAACAATTCCTGTTGTACCAGAAGATCTACCTGCAACGATATCTCCAAGAGATAATTCATTGCCACTTATAATACCAATACTTACAGGTTGTATTCCTACGGTATTTGCAAAGAATGACGAAACTGTTCCAATAGTTGTTCCGTCTGAAGTGCTAAGATTAATTTTTTCTGAGGAGGTAAAATTTTTATATCCGTCAATTTTGATAACAACATCTGTACTATCATACGATCTAATAACTTCTTTTACTACTGCATTTGCACCGGAGGTTTCTCCAAATAGGGAATCGTTAACAGATAATCCCGGATCAGAGGTGTTAGCAATAACTAACACCGCATCAACATGATCTCTAAAATTAATATTGTTTTCAATTTGTTGTTGCTCTCTAAATCCATAATCTGGTGATCCAATAATCATATTTGCAAAGGTAGATAATTTTGCAGAACCCTCTGGAGATCCACCAGTGAGTTCTGGGTCTGCAATTACTGGAGCATTGCTTCCAAATAAGGTATTTGATGTGATGAGATCTGTATTAATCGTAATTGCAAATGTATCTGATATATCAGATGTGCCAATTTGAAAACTTCCGACTTCAGTAGTGTCTCCTCCAATAATTTCAATAACCGAACCATCAGGTTCTGTGGATGCAGTGTAACCAGACCCACCATTGACAAGAGAAAATGTGAGAGATCCACCAAGGTCTTGAGTTGATGTGACAACTACCTTTCCAAAATCTCCGTTGAGAGAAGAAATAATTTTGAGAACATCACCTGCTTCGTATTCACCACCGACACTATTAATAGTAATTTTGTATATACCAACTTCAACTTTAGGAGTGTGACCAACACCACCGACATCAGATAATAATCTAATAGGTTCTAAATCGTTAAATGTCCCTTTAACATTTGAAACAATAATTTGGTTGATATCTCTGCCATTAACAGTCTTACGAATAACATCTTCTACAAGTGCCTCTGCTTGAGATTCAATTCCTTTTATTGTCTTTCCGATAAAACCGTAATTTTTTTGATCAAACACTGCAACCAAATATCGATCAATATTCCACTCTCCATCTGAAACTTTAAGAATCTGATCGGCAGGATATTCGATTTCAATATCTTCATTGTACAATGCTTGGAAAAGAAGTTTGTATGATGCGATAGTTCCACGAGATTGATTGAAGTACTTTATGTACTTAATCATCAAGTTTTTATCTGCAACAACATTAATAGGAACATTTGGTAAAAATGAGTTGATGAAATTATTAATAAACTCATCGATGGTTGTCGTTGCATCTCGATATGACATCAGATTGCGTACTGCATCTAATGCTTTTCCGTTTGTTTCTAAGTACTCGTAATATGCTTCGATAAAGAGAAGAAATTTTTCTCCGTCTTCTTTGTAAAAATCTGGAAACTGTTCTCGGACTTGTTTCGCCATTTTGTCGATGTACAAACTGGAATCACCAACCCATTGACGAATTCCTGTAGGACGAACATTCGATCCATGAGTTGCACCTGTTAAAGGCATGTAGAAGGTTTGAGTGATTCCTTCAAATGTATGAGAGTGAGACACTCCCGATCCATTCTTATCTAAATCATATGCATTTGCTTCGGACTGTGAAACAAAAAGAGGATAAAAGTATCCAGTTTGACCAACAGAAGAAGATCCTGATCTACTATCACTTGCGGCAGTTCCATTAATCCAGAACTGAATTCCCTTTCCTACAGAATGTGACATTAATAGGAACTTCCTTGACCTGAACTAGTTGCAACCGTCTTGCCGATGCCTTCACCGATAACTGTTACTGACGCGTCATCTGCTTGCATTATAAGAATTTGTTGTCTCACTGGAATAATGTCAAAAGTGTCGGGTCTTGCGGATATTTTAAGTTCTATGCCAGAGTAACTTGTTGGTTTAAAGTTGTTAATAATTACTTGACCAGTATCATAGTTTATAGTACCGATTGAATCGTTCACAACAATTTTTTGTTTATCATTATTAAATCGATACACCCTAACAATCCCATTGAGATCGTCAAAGAAACATGTAAAATTATTCAAAACAAATTGAGTCGATTTTAAACTTTCTTTACGTAGAGAGTTGCTAAAATTTAAAGTAATTTTTTCTGCACTGTTTGTGTTTGGAGTAATTCGTTTTTCTAAATTTATAATCGCATCATTGTTTATAATTGAACCAATACTGATGTTATCCAACGCACGAACAAACTTTGAGTATCTCAAACGATTGCCAAATCGTTCTAAATTGTTTGTAGAAAAACTTGTAATGGTGTCTTTCACTGCTTGAATAATTGAAGAGGTTGTTTCCGTGGTTTTTGTTGCATCAAAATTTGTGGTAATTGTAGGTATAAGATATGTGTATTCTGGGTCAATAATAACAGGATCAATTGCAAGAGGAACACGGTCAAGTATTGACAATCTTATAGCATTTTTTCGAGTTGTGGTTATAAAATTTTCAGAGAAAGGTTTTGCCGCGATGTAAACTTTACCATATACTGGAGGGGTTGCTTTTTCTCCTCCAAACGCAACCACAGATTGCAAGTCTGGATTTTCAGTTAAAATAATCCTAGAATAATCGTTTTCGTTAACCGCACGATTCTGTGTTTCATAATGCCTCGGTGCATTAAATTTAATAGAATCAATTGATTCTTGAGGACGACCACCAGAGGATGCACTGTTTACCGTTAGTGTCACATCAGTATAAGACACAGATGCAGGTTGCACATTAAGAGAGTCCACACTAAATGTTGATGATCCATTAGTGTCTTCACCACTACATACAAGATAATCTACAATGACAATATTTCCATCGACGATTGCTTTACCAAGAGATCCATTTCCAAACACAATTTCATATTTTCCATCACTTGCTTCTTCAAGAAAATAAACACTGTCTGTGGATAAAACTTGTGCAACATTTGTCGCACGAGAAAATTCTACTTTTGTAGTATCCGCAGAAGAATTTTGCACATTGACAACGATACTAGTAGTGTCTACATTTTCATTGGGAATGATATATCGAGCTGGATTGTTTGCATCAACTACAAATCTATGTGTTACAGGCGTCCCTTCTTTAATTGTAATGTTTTTAGTATATGTCGGAGACGCACCACCAGAACTAACGACAGTAAATGCTTCTGGAGTAACATAGGTGTATTGAATGTCATCAATTGTTGTTGTGAATGTTGAGTTTTTAGGAATGGTAAATTGAGAGACAGTTGAGGAATCAATGCCAGTGAAAGTTAAACTGACATTTGCACTTGCACCGACTGCGGAAATAGGAGTGTAACCTAACGACTTTGCAAATGATGCGACTGAATCTCTCTGCTGTGCAGTATCCAAAAACATTTCATTTGCAAGCATGTTAATGTAGAAAGAATTGTAATGCGTATTGTACGCAAGAACATCCAAAAGAACCGCCATTGCAGAACCTTCAAAATCATAATCAGAAAATTGATTTTGTGAAGACAAGTA
>Ga0102963_1000451_pt1 | contig 17820 bp, 26 predicted proteins | sample SalPon2_C_H2O_MG_2_FD_84522 | JGI IMG/M metagenome (GOLD analysis project Ga0102963, IMG submission 84522) | Salt pond water microbial communities from South San Francisco under conditions of wetland restoration - Salt Pond MetaG SF2_C_H2O_MG | ecosystem: Environmental > Aquatic > Non-marine... | reverse complement strand
CCCCCCCTGTAGCTGGAGGCCATGTCGCTTCTATATACATAGTGATCTGCTCAAAAAATGAGCTAATTTTGGACTTTGTCTTACTGTCACACTGTCACATCGGGGGGATTTTCCCCAGAAAACGCCCTAGGAGTCCCATACCCCCGTATATTTCTGCAAAAATCCGGCGATTTGCCAAAAATTACCAAAAATTCGGCAAAAAACTGCGTCTAACTGTAGACATGTTACTGTCAAGGGGCTATATTCTGTACAATCCGGGGGGTATTTCTACCTAGTAAGGTTCTAGGCCTAGAAATCTCCTAGCACTAGGACTGTTCTGGCCTAGTAAGTTTCCAAGTTTTTATTTATAGGAGGGTTCTGGCTAGAACATTCCTAGACCTAGGATATTACTAGGGGGAATTCCCTCTTTTTCGCGCCTTCACGGGAGACTGTTAATGGCTGAATATGCTGACTATGTATCTGCGGCCTCTGCGGCGGAGACAGACCCGTATCTTTTTTCAAAGCGCGGGCTTCTTTCAGGGGTAAGGGCGCTTCCGGGCTCTCAACAAACCCTTTCTCCAGAGGAGTTTCAGGCCTTATTGGCTGGTCAGCAGGGCCGTTATGGTGAAGGTTCCTCGTTAGCGTATGACCCGCGTTTTGGTGTTTACAACACCATCAGTGACGCAGAGCTTCAGCGGCTTAGGGAAGCGCAGTCGGTCCCGTCTTATATCGACCCCCGCCTGATGACGGACGCTGAGCGCATTCGGAACAATATGATGGGCGGCGGCACCTATGGCCGCACCATCTACGAAGGCGACACCCCTTACAGGTTGGGCGCAAGCTCTTTCGCGCAAAGAATTGGCGACAAGAAATACTTCGTTAACCCGGACGGAACGGTCACCGCATATGACGTGACCGACGTTAATTACAGCTACACCCCCACCTTCGATGGCCAGAACCAGTCAAGCGAGACAACAGACACAACAGACACAACGGATAACACGACGACCACAACATCTTCTGGCGTTACCTACGATCAGGTCAGTGACTTCTACAGGTCGCTCCTCGGTAGGGATCCCGGCGCTGACAACCCGAATGTGCAGAACTGGGTTAATTCTGGCCTGAGCCTCTCTGACATTGAAAGCCAGATAGCAGGATCTCCAGAAGGTCAGGCCTACGCGGCATCCCAGACCACATCTTCATCGGAAAGCGGCCTCACAGACGCGCAAATACAGGCCGCAATCGGAGTAATCAATGACGGCTTTTATGATGCCGATGCTGTTGCAAACAGTCTTGGGGTTACCGTGGATGAGCTTGAGGTCTTAGCCCAGCCATTTGGCGGCTACAGCTACGACTCAACGGCGACAACTACATCAAACGCCGGATCGACCAGCAACGCCGGATCGACCAGCAATGCCGGAGCGACCAGCAACACATCAGGGAGCGGAGCAGTGACAAACTACTCAGATCAGATTGCTCAGTATTATCAGGAGTTGTTCGGTAGAGGCCCACAGCCAGCGGGAGCCGAATACTGGCAGAGCCAACTAGCGTCCGGCGCCATCTCGCCAGAGAACCTACAACAAACATTGCTCGGTGGCGCCCAAGGCCTTGATCGCACCTACTACGAAGCATCTCAGTCTGGCGGACCCCTGTTTACCGCAACCCAAGAGCTATTTGGTCGCAACCCTGTCAGGGGCCAGTACGATGAAGCGCAAGGGCGCCTTGTGGGCGGATATGATAAGTATCGCCCCATGTATGACGAAGGTGTTTCTGACGAAGAAATTAGACAGCAACTGTTAAACGTGGCATATAACCGCGGTGAAGGCGGTGGCCGTAGCGCGGATTATCAGGCCTATCTAAACTCTCTTGGTGTCAACAGGGAAAACAGCCCATTTGCGATAGAAGGCGGGGGCTTTGCCAACGTCCCGTATGGCGGCGACCTAAGCTCATATCAAGCCGCCGCGGCTGGATCGGGCAACCAAACTCAGACAGGAACCCCGCAATTTCCCCTCCTTGGCGGTAAGTATGGCGGCATGGGCGGCACCGGGAAAGGTGGCGGTTACACCCCGGGCGGTCAGTATCAGGCTGGCGGCTACGGCGGCGGCATGCCTCAGCAATACATTACCGGCAACCAGCTTTACTCTGGAATGCCTTATGGATTTACCACGCCTTATGGCATGGCGGGGCAATACATGCCCAGCAGGGGGCTGATGTCTGGCTTCTCCACGGGGTATGGACCCTATGGCGGGTATCAGCGTCCTCGCTACGGCGGAGGGAAAGGCGGCTACGGTGGCGGAAAGGGCGGCGGTTATGGCGCCCCGATGTATCAACAGCCGAGAATGATGCCCTACGGAGGCGGCTATAACCCCTACGCCATGATGGGAGGTGGTGGAGGCGCAAGATCTTTCGCGGAAAGAACAAAGGACGTCTTCGGCGGCGCATGGGGTGATAATATCATCGAGGAAAACCCAGTAGTCGGACCAAATGGAGAAAGGCTTTATGACCGCTAGCTGGTCGGGCCTGCACCCTAAATATGCGACGTAACTACCGCAAGGAATACGACAACTACCACTCCAAGCCTAAACAGCGCCGAAACAACGACAAGCGGAAAGTCGCTAGGCGCTTAATGGAGAAGGAAGGCAAAGTATCGAAGGGCGACGGCAAGGACGTTGCTCACAAGAAGCCACTGGCAAAAGGCGGCTCTAACAAGAAGAGCAACCTGAAGGTGGCCAGCAAGTCAAAGAACAGATCATTTAAGCGCACTAAAACAGCACGGATGGCGTGAGTCATGTCAAGAGACTATAGCTCCATATCAAGGTTCGGGCTGACAGAGCCCTTTGATCTACAGATAGCGCGTGGCCAGATTGCTTATCATGAGTCTGTTTACAAGTTTGGTAACAATGCGGCAGTTGCGGACTCCGTAGAAACCATTTGGCAACAGGGTGGGCTGTATTCATACCTGTCTGCGGCGACTGTGCTGAAGGTTTCCAGTAGCTCCACCAATGACGCTTCGGCGGGCACGGGGGCCAGAACCGTTGAGTTGTTTGGACTTGATGGCGATTACAACGAAATATCAGAGACTGTCACCCTAAATGGGCAGACGGCGGTCAACACCACGCAGTCTTATCTGCGGATAAACCGGATGATTGTCCGGTCTGCGGGGTCTGGAGGGGCAAACGCAGGGGTCATCTATGCGGGCACCGGCACTGTCACCACGGGCGTACCAGCAAACATTTACGCAACCATCAATGGGGACGGCTCAAACCAGACCCTGATGGCGCTATGGACTGTACCGGCGGGCTATACAGCCTATCTGATGCAGTATGATGTTTCTAACGGAACAACATCAAACACGCCAGCAGTATGTAAGCTATCGCTGGTTGCAAGGCCGTTTGGCGAGGTATTTCAGGTCAAGGATGTGAAATCGCTCACCACGGGGATGCACATCGAAAACACGCTTGTTATCCCACTTAAATTTACGGAAAAGACGGATGTTGAGGCGCGGGCGATTTCTTCCTCAAACAGCGTGTCTTTTGATATATCCGCCTCTTTTGAGATCATTTACATCAAGAACGCCTAATGACAGAGCTAATCACGCCCGAGCTAGCCAAAAAGCTACAGGGCGCACCTGAAGAGGTTCGGCTAAGAGCCGCAGAGATACTTGAAAAAGCCAAGAACGCGAAGGAAGTAGAGTCCGCGCAAAACACCTACATGGGGTTTGTGAAGTATGTGTGGCCTGCCTTCATTGAGGGCAGGCACCACAAGATCATGGCAGAGGCGTTTGAGCGCATCGCCAGAGGTGAGTTGAAGCGGCTTATTATTAACATGCCGCCACGACACACCAAGTCGGAGTTTGCATCGTTCCTGCTACCGGCGTGGTTTCTGGGTCAGTTCCCAGAGAAAAAGATCATCCAGACGGCGCACACCGCGGAACTGTCGGTGGGCTTTGGCCGAAAGGTGCGTAACCTTGTGGATTCGGATGATTTCAAAAAAGTGTTTCCGAGCCTACAGCTAAGGGCTGACTCAAAAGCGGCGGGACGCTGGAGCACCAACAAGAACGGAGAATACTTCGCTATCGGTGTTGGTGGTGCGGTGACAGGTAAAGGTGCTGACCTGCTGATTATTGACGACCCTCACTCGGAACAAGAGGGCCAGTCGGCAGACCCAGCGGTGTTTGACCGGACGTATGACTGGTACACGTCAGGGCCTCGACAGCGTCTTCAGCCGGGGGGCGCTATCGTCATTGTGATGACCCGCTGGCACATGCGGGATTTGACCGGCAAGATTATTAAGTCTTCTGCTCAACGGGTGGGTTCCGATGAGTGGGAGGTCATAGAGTTTCCGGCCCTCATGCCGTCAGGGAAGCCCCTGTGGCCTGAGTTCTGGAGCCTAACGGAGCTTGAGGCTCTGCGGAGTGAACTGCCCTCCCCCAAGTGGAACGCGCAGTACCAGCAAAACCCAACGTCCGAAGAGGGCGCATTGATTAAACGGGAATGGTGGAAGGTCTGGGAAAAGGACCGGCCCCCTCCGTGCGAGTTCGTGATCCAGTCATGGGACACGGCGTTTTTAAAAACCCAACGGGCGGACTATTCCGCCTGCACGACATGGGGCGTGTTCTACCATCCAGATGACGATGGCATATCGCAACCCAACATCATCCTGCTGGATGCTTACAAAGAACGTCTGGAGTTTCCTGAGCTAAAGAAAACGGCTTTTGAAATGTGGCAAGAGATGCAACCAGACGCATTTATAGTCGAAGGTAAAGCGGCGGGTATGCCGCTTATCTTTGAGCTACGGGCGATGGGGATTCCGGTTTCGGAATACACCCCCTCGCGTGGCAACGACAAGATAGCGAGGGTCAACGCTGTTGCTGACTTGTTTGCCTCTGGCAACGTATGGGCGCCAGAAACACGATTCGCTGAAGAGGTCATGGAGGAATTTGCCGCATTCCCTGCGGGGGAGCACGACGACCTTGTGGACTCTTCAACGCAAGCACTTCTCCGATTTAGGCAGGGCGGTTTTGTATCGCTCCGTACTGACGAGGAAGATGACTTTGACCCCCACGGGAGGGTGGCAAACTATTACTGACATCAATCGCTGGCACGGCTTTGTTGACAATCTGGAGCGCAAACTGCGCCCGATGTTCAGGCGGCACTCTAAACTGGGAGGCCCGGCCTACTTCGACAACAAAGATTTTCCGATTGCCCACAAGCTGGAAGAAAACTACTTCGTAATACGCGGAGAGTTTGATCAGGTGAGACAGCGGTTGCAGGACTTTCCGTTATTCCAAGATATAAGTCCCGAGCAGACCTATATATCGGATGACGATAAGTGGAGGATGTTCTTCCTCAAGGCGAACAATATACGCTTCGAAAGGAACTGCGAGATGTTCCCCAAGACGATGGCGGTTGTCGATAGCGACAAAAGCATCGTTTCGGCCTATTTCTCTATCCTCGACTCAAACAAAATGCTTGTACCCCATGAGGGGCCGTGGTCTGGGGTGCTGAGAATGCACCTTGGTGTAGATATACCCACAGACGGGAAGGGATGTGTACTGTCTGTGATGGGCAAGGAGTATCGCTGGAAGACCGGCAAGGTCGTCATATTCGACGATACCTACGAGCATTTTGCGATCAACCTGACGGACAACATCAGGGTGGTCTTGTTTATGGATTATCTTAGGCCACTACCGTTGCCTCTGCATTGGTTGAACAAGTTTTGCATCTACATAGGGCGATTCTTGCCGTATTACAAAGTACCGATCCAGCGGCATGAGGCGTGGGAACGGAGGTTTTACGGCGAAGATGGCATTCCTGCAAAGCAACATTCCGCACTTTAAGTGCTGGGTAAGACGTGAGTACACGCACAACCACCAGAAGTACCATGGTGAATTTCTACACGCGATGGCGATTGCCGTGACGACAATGCCGAATCGTTGCCTTAGCTTTCAGGTCATATTTACTGGCGCTGAGACCTATGACAACGACGAGCCCAATGTCCACGGAGGCGCTATGTGGGCAAGGATGCCAATCACGGCACTGGCCGGGGACACCCCTTTTGAGGAGTGGCCGGATCCAATGCCGGTGTATGCGGCTCAGCCTTGGGACTGCTCCTCGCGTGAGCACAGCGTTTACGTCCTAGACAGGGCAATGCCGTGTCCTTGGATCGCCAAGATAGACGGGGACTTCTACCCTGCTAAGTACATGTTCACAGTAGACTACACCGACAGCGAAATTGCGGATGACCCTGCTCAGCACAAGCAGAGCCATGTGATGGAGCTTCTCGATGCAGGCCCGTGGACAGGCAATATTGTGGCGCTACCTAACAACCGCGTGCGGGTGACACACCCAGCATGGTGGGCGACGGGAGAAGGCGCCCCGGATTTTAGGCCGTCTCAGCACATCCACTACTCCAAGTCGGATTTGGACTACACGCTGGACGTAAACAGAGTATTCGACAACCTATACGCAGGGAAAGGCAATGAAGAAGGCTAAAGGCTACATTCGCGGCGGAAAGATGCCGATGGTAAGAGACAAGGATGGCGAGGTGAAGCCAGCCTTTCTTGTTGACGGTAACGGCATGAAGATGGGTGGGATGACCGTGCCCAAGACCAAAGGCTACTTCAAGGGCGGCAAGGTCATGGAGGGTGCGTATGGCTCGCTGACTGGAACGCCAGTTCCCTACAGTCCACAGCCCGGTGGCGGGCGCGGCAGGGGCGGCAGGCGCCGAGGCGGAAAAGGCTAAGTGGCTATTGACCGTGTAGCAACGCCGTTTATGCCTCAGCAGAACGGCGAAGAGCTAGAGATCATCATCGAAAACCCCGACTCAGTCAGCTTACTTGACGATGACGGCGGGATGATCATTGACTTCGACCCGAACGCGCCGGAGTTGATGGGGGTCGAGCATGGCTCCAACCTAGCCGAATACATGGATGAGCGAGACTTAGCCAGTCTTGCCAGCGAACTGGTTGCTCAGTTTGATGCTGACCGGAACAGCAGAGCGGACTGGGAAGAGACCTATGTCCGTGGTCTTGACTTGTTAGGGCTAAAGTTTGAGGACAGGTCTACCCCTTGGGAAGGCGCCTGCGGTGTGTTTCACCCCATGCTTTCCGAGGCGGTTATCCGCTTCCAAGCCCAGACAATACAGGAGATTTATCCTGCAAGCGGGCCCGTAAAGACCACTATCGTTGGGAAAATCACCGACGACAAGACCAAGCAGGCTCACAGAGTACAGAACTACCTCAATTACCTGATTACTCAGCGCATGACTGAGTACAGGACAGAGACAGAGAAACTGCTGTTTTCTCTGCCAATCGCTGGATCAGCGTTCCGCAAGGTGTATTTCGACCCCAGCATGGGGCGCCCCTGCGCGATGTTTGTTCCCGCGGAAGACTTCGTGGTTAGCTATGGCGCGTCAGACTTGTCGACGTGCGAGCGAGCCACGCATGTGATGAAGAAGACCTCCAATGAGATCAGGAAGTTACAGGTTGCGGGCTTTTACAGCGATATTGACCTGCCACCGCCATCGCCTGATATCACTGAAATTCAGCAGAAATACGACAGGCTGACCGGAGCTTCTGACAATTACGAGTTTGATGACCGGCACACCCTGCTGGAAATGCACGCTGATATCGATCTGATTGGCTTTGAGGACAAAGAAGGCGGGGCGCCTACGGGCATTGCGTTGCCGTATGTCGTTACCATTGACAAGTCATCAAGAACAATTCTGTCGATTCGGCGCAACTGGTACGAAGGCGATCCCAAGAAGATGAAGCGGGATCACTACGTCCACTACCAGTATCTGCCCGGACTCGGCTTCTATGGCTTCGGCCTAGTACATATGATCGGCGGACTGTCTAAGTCGGCAACTTCGTTGCTGAGGCAGTTGGTAGACGCCGGAACGCTTGCCAACCTACCGGGAGGATTGAAATCTCGGGGACTCAGAATCAAGGGCGACGATACCCCGATCATGCCCGGAGAGTTCCGAGACGTAGACGTTCCGGGTGGCGCAATCCGCGACAACATCACGTTCTTGCCTTACAAGGAACCCAGCAACGTCTTATACCAGTTGCTCGGCGACATCGTGCAGGAAGGGCGTCGATTCGCATCAGCGGCGGATGTAAAAGCCTCAGACATCAATGGGGAAGCGCCGGTTGGCACCACGCTTGCTGTGCTTGAGCGGGAGATGAAGGTGATGAGCGCGGTCCAAGCCCGCGTCCACGCCGCCGTTTCAAAAGAACTCAAGATCCTGTCAGAGCTTGTTAGGGACTACGGCCCAGAAGTCTACCCCTACGAGGACGATGACGGTCAGGCGCTTCCTATGGACTTCGATAACCGGATCGACATTATTCCGGTTAGTGACCCGAACGCGGGCACCATGGCCCAGCGGATTATGCAGTATCAGGCGGCATTGCAGTTGGCGGCTCAGGCGCCTCAGATGTATGACATGCCGTTGCTTCATCGTCAGATGCTGGACGTTTTGGGTATTCAGGACGCGGACAAGATCGTACCGACAGAGAACGACCTCAAGCCGACAGATCCTGTTACAGAGAACATGAACATTATCACGGGCGAGCCGGTCAAGGCGTTTATCTACCAAGACCACGAAGCCCATATTCAGGTCCACATGGCCGCAATGAAAGACCCGCAGATTATTCAGATGGTCGGCAGGGCGCCGAACAAGCAGGCAATCGAGTCTGCAATGGCGGCTCATGTGGCGGAGCATGTTGCATTTGCCTACAGAGCCAAGATCGAGAAAGAACTGGGCGTGGAGCTTCCGGGCCCAGACGAAAAGCTACCGGAGGATATCGAACTCCGCATTTCAAGACTCGCGGCACCAGCCGCAGAGCAGGTTACCGGCAAGGCCCAGATGATGGCCCAAGCCGAGCAAAACGCCAAGCAGTCACAAGATCCTATTGTTCAGATGCAACAACGCGAGTTGGCGCTCAAAGAGCAACAGGCTATGGCTAAGGCGCAGACAGATATGGCTAAGGTCCAAGTCGACGCACAGAAGACGGAAGCCAAGACCATGCTTGATCTGGAGAAACTGGATCAGCAGGAACGCTTAGAAAGCGCAAAGATCGCCGCCAAGGTGGCGATGCAGGAAGGGAAAGAGGTCTCTCAGCAAGAGGTTGAGGGCTTCAAAGCCGGATTTAATCTTGTCAGGGACATCATAGACGACGATGAAACACGCAAGCAATAACCTGTTAAAGGCAGTCCAAGAGGAACTTCGCGTCCAAATGAACGAGGTTACCGACCACATCGCCATAGGCGGATGCAAGGACATGGAAGAATACTCTCGGAATGTGGGCATTATTCAAGGTCTTGCCCACGCCGAGCGCACGCTACTAGACCTAGATGAAAGGATGGAGCGCGAGTAATTCGTTACACAAGGTAACGCATGGTGACGCCAGACGCCGACTTCTGGTGCAGGAAGGACATTATGACTAAAGAAGACACTCAGACTGCAAAGCAGTTACCTGAGCCCAAAGGTTACAAATTACTCATCGCCCTCCCAGAACCGGATGAAATGACCGAGGGAGGCATCCTCAAGGCAAAAGAAACCATGCACATGGAGGAGATTGGCTCTGTTTGCGGGTTTGTCGTGAAGATGGGCGCGGACGCTTACAACGATGAAAAGCGATTCCCGAATGGCCCGTATTGCAATGAAGGCGACTGGGTGCTGATGCGCTCATATAGCGGGACGCGCTTCAAAGTTCACGGCAAAGAGTTTCGCCTGATCAATGACGACAGCGTTGAAGCGGTAGTTGAAGACCCGAGGGGGATTGTGAAGGTATGAGCGAAGAGCAGATGGAAGAGCAGGGAATGTCCTCAGAGGACAAGTTCTTTGGCGTCAAGGCGACGTTCGACAAGAAAGGCGCCGTTGCTGAGGATGTCGATGTTGAGGTTGTAGATGACCGGCCCCCAGAGGACAGGCGTCCTCCGGCAAAGGAGACCAAGGAGGAAGATTCCGGTGACGACGGGGAACTGGAGGGTTACTCCGACAAGGTTAAAAAACGCATCAATAAGCTACGTTACCAACAGCATGAAGAGCGTCGGCAACGTGAAGCCGCTGAAAAGATGCGCGAAGAAGCTGTCCGAGTTGCACAAAAGTATGCGGATGAGAACAAGAAGTATCATGCGATCATTCAGGAGGGCGAGCAGTATCTGGTTCATCAGATTAGAGAGCGAGCTAATCTTCAGCTTGAGCAAGCTAAAGCTCAGTATCGCCAAGCATACGAAGAAGGAAACACGGAGAAAGTTGTCGAAGCCCAAGAGGCTATGATGCGGGCTCAGGCCGAGTTTAGCTCTGCCGACCAGCAATTCAACCATATCAATCAGAATAGAGAGCAGTGGAAGCAGTGGCAACAGCAACAAGCTCGCATGCCGCAACAGCCACAGCCACAGCCACAGCCACGGCCACAGCAACCTCCTCAGCCTACCGAGAAGGCGGCTAAGTGGGCGCAGGAAAACCCGTGGTTTGGGCAGGAAAAAGATATGACCGCTCTGGCGTATGGCGTACATGAGCGGTTAATCAGGGATGAGGGTTACGACCCTAACTCTGACGAGTATTTTGAGGAAATTGATCGGACTATCCGAACCAAGTTCCCCGAATATTTTGGAGGGTCAGAAGTAGAGACGACCACCAAAAGTCCACCCGTGGTCACAGCGCCTTCCTCACGGAACAACGGCGCCAAGCCACGCAAGGTTAGGCTGACTCGCACTCAGCTAAGCCTAGCGAAAAAGCTAGGTATAACCCCTGAACAGTATGCCAACCAACTCATTAAGGAGTCTTAAAGATGGCAGAACAGCGCACAAAAAGGGACGCAGAGTCCAGAGAAGTTGAACAGCGTCCGTCCGATTCGTGGATTCCGGCCTCCGTATTGCCAAACCCCGCGCCTCAAGAAGGCTGGGTTTTCCGGTGGGTACGCACCAGCACATTGGGCCATGCGGACAACACGAATGTTTCTCAGAAGTTCCGAGAGGCATGGGTTCCTGTAAAGGCTGAAGATCACCCCGAGCTTGAGGTTATGTCGGACATTGATTCCCGGTTCAAGGGAAACATTGAAATCGGCGGTCTCCTGCTTTGCAAAGCCCCCGAGGCTAAAGTAAAGCAGAGAGAGGAGTACTTTGAGCGAATGGCGGCAAGCCAGATGGAGTCCGTGGACAACAACTTCTTAAAGCAAAACGATCCCCGAATGCCCGTTCTTAATCCTGAGCGGTCAACTCGGACTACCTTTGGTCGAAGTTGACTTCGGTTGGCCGGAGAGCTTCGATCTTAACTCTAGTTGTGGAGACTAAAGATGGCTACATCAGCTACTCCGATGGGTGCAGAACCCGTAGGCACGCTTAGTGCTTCTGGTTCCTTCACCGGAAAAGTCCGCCATATCAAGATTGCGTCTGGCTATGCCAGCAATGTCTTTTATGGCGATTTCGTCAAGCTGGTCGCGGCTGGTACGGTAGAGAAGGCGGCAGTTACGACTGCGGCTGTCGCAGGAACTGTCGGCATTTTTGTCGGCTGTGCCTATACCGACCCCGGCACCGGCCAGAAGACCTTCAACCAGTATTGGCCTACCGGCACGGTAGCGTCAGACGCTGTTGCTTACGTCGTTGACGATCCCAAGCTCCTGTTCCAAATGCAGGGTGACGGATCTATCGCTCAGACTGGTCTGGGTAACAACGTACAAGCTATCAGCACTGCTGGCTCAACTGCTATTGGCCGAAGCAAGAATGCTTTGGACGCTAGCTCAATCGCAACCACCAACACGTTCCCGCTTCGTATCATCGACTTTGTGGACGGTCCTAACAGTGCGGTAGGTGATTCGTTCACCGACTGCGTTGTAACGTACCTCCCCTTGAGTCATGCCTACGAAACGGCACTTGGCGTTTAAGGAGATTTAGGTAATGGCTATTTCACGCGCACAAATGCTGAAAGAACTGCTCCCCGGCCTTAACGCTTTGTTTGGGTTGGAGTACGAGCGGTACGATGACGAACACACGATGATTTACGAAACTGAATCATCCGAGCGTTCGTTTGAAGAAGAAGTGAAGTTGTCCGGCTTTGGTGCCGCACCAGTTAAAGCTGAAGGCGCGGCCATCAGCTATGACTCGGCGCAGGAGTCGTTCACTGCTCGCTATAACCACGAAACCATTGCCCTTGGCTTCTCCATCACTGAAGAAGCCATGGAAGATAACCTGTATGACTCTCTGTCTGCTCGTTACACCAAGGCGCTGGCTCGGGCTATGGCTCACACCAAGCAGGTCAAAGCGGCTAACCCGCTTAACGACGGCTTCACGTCTTACAACTCTGGTGACGGCGTAACGCTGTTCAGCACGGCTCACCCACTGGTAAACGGTGGCACTAACGCTAACCGTCCTACCGTTGCGGCTGATCTGAACGAAACCTCATTGGAAGATGCTGTGATTAACATCGCCGCATTCACCGATGAGCGTGGACTGCTGATCGCGGCCCGACCCCGTCGTTTGATCGTTCCACCCGCACTTCAGTTTGTAGCAACTCGTTTGCTTGAGACTGAAGGTCGAGTTGGCACGGCTGACAACGACATCAACGCCCTTCGCAACAACGGTTCGATCCCAGAAGGCTATTCTGTCAACCACTTCCTGACAGACACCAACGCCTTCTTCATCATTACCGATGTACCGAACGGAATGAAGCACTTCAACCGTACTGCGTTGGAGACTTCAATGGACGGCGACTTTGACACCGGCAATGTCCGGTACAAGGCTCGTGAGCGATACAGCTTCGGCGTATCCGATCCGCTGGGAATCTACGGCTCGCCCGGAACTTCCTAATAGTACGGGGGCTTCGGCCCCCTTTCTTTCCTGACTAATTGTTCCACATGGAACATTAGACACTAGCCAAGACAGGAGAACCTCATGGCCAACACTACTTTCAACGGACCCGTCCGCTCAGAGGGCGGCTTCAAGGAAATCACCAAGAGTGCCACGACTGGCGCTGTTACTGAAAACATCTCCATCACTCACGATGGAACCAACAGCGTGGTCATTATCAAAGACCTGCCCACGTCTGACCCTAGCGTTGCCGGACAGCTTTGGAGCAATTCTGGCGTAGTCACCGTATCTGCCGGTTAATGAATAGGGGGCTAGCGCCCCCGTTATCTGGAGGAGAATATGGCTGACACAGTTACCAGTCAGACTATTGAAGACGGTCCCCGCACTGCAATCCTAGCATTCACAAACGTCAGCGATGGAACCGGCGAGTCCGCCGTGACCAAAATCGACGTGTCCGCTCTTTCAAACAACCCCGTTGATGATGGCGCATGCACCAGCGTAAACATTGAGCGCGTTTGGTACTCAACCATTGGCATGGGCGTTGAGATTTTGTTTGACGCAACGGCTGACGTTTTGGCGTGGGAGCTTCCTGCTGACTATTCAGACTCACTGGACTTTTCTTCTTTTACAGGCATCCGCAACAATGCTGGCGCCGGTAAGACGGGCGATATTAAGTTCACAACTGTAGGCCACACGCTGGGCGACTCTTACACAATCGTCCTGCAAGTGAAAAAGAACTACGGCTGATGAGACAGTACTACGCAAAGGGGGGCAAGACGAAATCCCGTGTCAATGAAGCTGGAAATTACACTAAGCCCTCCTTGCGTAAGCGCCTGTTCAATAAAATCAAGGCAGGCGGCAAGGGCGGTAAGCCCGGACAGTGGTCTGCTAGAAAAGCACAGATGCTCGCCAAACAATACAAAGATGCGGGCGGAGGCTACAAAGACTGATGGCGCTCAAAAAGCCACAAAAGTCCCTCAAGAAATGGACAAAACAGAAGTGGCGCACCAAGTCGGGCAAGCCCAGCACCCAAGGCTCGAAAGCAACGGGAGAAAGGTATTTGCCTGAAAAGGCGATTAAATCGCTATCCGACAAGGAATATGCCGCTACCACCCGCAAGAAGCGGGCGGACACCAAGAAGGGCAAACAGCATTCTAGCCAGCCCAAGAAGGTGTCTAAAAAGACAGCGAGGCACCGCAAGTAATGCGACTTTACTACAAGAAAGGTGGTCGCGTTGACAAGGGCGCGATGGCATGCAACAAGCCAAAGCGGACTCCGGGCCACTCTAAGAAATCGCACATCGTCAAGGCGTGCGAGGGCGGCAAGGAAAAGATTATTCGCTTTGGACAGCAAGGCGTAAAGACGAACCAGACGGTTGGTCAGCGCAAGGCGTTCAAGTCTCGTCATGCGAAGAATATCAAGCGCGGCAAGATGTCTGCGGCTTACTGGGCGGACAAGGTCAAGTGGAGCCCAAGCAAGACCAAGTCAAAGTCCACTAAGTGGAAGAAGGGTAGCTAGATGACCATTAGTAGGGCGCAGGCCGCACAGCAGACAAGGAACGCTCCGGCCTCTCGGAAGGTAGAGAAGGTCATGAAAGAGTTCAAGTCTGGCAAGCTCAAGTCTGGCGGCTCTGGTAAAAAAGTGACCAACAAAAAACAGGCTGTTGCTATCGCGCTGTCCGAAGCGGGATTGAGCAAGCCAAAGAAAGCGGCGCATGGCGGGCAAATGCCAAAGGCCAAGTGCCGGAACGGCATTGCTGTTCGGGGCAGGACTAGGGGAAGGATGGTCTGATGGCTACCAGCGGAACGACAAACTTCACGCTAGACCTTGCCGACATTTTTGAGGAAGCGTTTGAGCGTGCAGGATCTGAGCTACGAAGCGGCTATGACTACAAGACCGCCCGTAGGAGCTTGGATTTGCTCATGCTTGAGTGGCAGAACCGTGGTCTTAACTTGTGGACAGTAAGGGATGCAACCCAGACGCTGACCGCAGGCACAGCGTCGTATGACCTGACTTCGGAGAAGCAAGATATCATCGAGGGTCTGTTGCGTACCGACGCAGGGGACACCTCTAAGCAGTCCGACCTGACCATGCAGAGAATCTCGGTGAGCCAGTACGCGCACCAGACCAACAAGCTGACTCAGGGCAGGCCGCTACAGTATTACGTTGAGCGCAAGCCGACAGGGTTGACGATCCACTTCTGGCCCGTGCCAGACGCAACAACAACTTACACGTTTGCGTATTACTACTTAGATCGCATCGAGGACACTGGAAAGCCAGCGTCCAATAACATGGATGTGCCAGCCAGATACCTGCCTTGCATGGTTGCTGGGCTGGCGTATCAGATAGCCAGCAAAAAGCCAGAGTCTATGGGGATAGCCCCGGCCCTCAAAGAGGTCTATGAGGAGCAGTGGAATTTGGCGGCGGATGCCTCTAGGGAGAAAGCATCGCTTTACATGGCTCCCGGTGGATATAACAATTTATGAGTAGCTACGCCAAGGGCTCCAAGGCGTTTGGGTTTTGTGACCGGACTGGATTCCGTTACCCCCTGCGCGACTTGGTCAGACAGATTGAGGATGGCCGCTGGAACGGCCTGCTAGTTGGCAGGGACGTTGTTGATCAGGATCAGCCTCAACTAAAGCTGGGGGATGTCAATGCGAATGATCCGCAAGCTCTTCGGTTTCCGAGGCCTGATAACAGCCTCGACGAAAGCCGTGCGCTTTCTGCGTTCGATCCTGTCGGGGGAGGCAATACGGCGCTTGGAAGCCGAACTGTCGGCCTTGACATGGCGGGTGTTGTTGGGCGCGTAACGGTGGAGACATCCTGATGGCGTTTACTTACACCACGCTAAAGCAGGCCATACAGGACTACATGGAGTCCAATGAGACCAGCTTTGTAAACAACCTGCCGACCATTATTCAGCAGGCGGAAGACAAAATACTCAAGACCGTACAGTTGCCAGACTTCAGGAAAAACGTGTCCGGATCGGTGGCAAGCGGCAATCAGTATCTGGTTATGCCGTCAGATTTTCTGACCCCCTACTCGCTGGCTATAGACAACTCGGGCTTTGAGTATCTGATATTTAAAGACGTAAACTTTATACGTCAGGCGTATCCGCTGACGACAACGCAAGGGGCGCCCAAGTATTACGGCATATTTAGCCGCACCGCGTTTATCCTCGGCCCTACCCCAGACTCTGCATACGATGCAGAACTGCACTACTTCCACAAGCCAACTTCAATCACAGCGTCCGCTGACGGCACAAGTTGGCTAGGCACTAACGCCGAGTCCACACTGCTTTACGGATGTCTTGTCGAGGCATACACCTACCTCAAGGGCGACCCAGACCTAATGCAAACATACACGCAAAGGTATCTGGAGGCGCTGAGCAAGCTGGAGGAGTTGGGCGAAGGCTACAGCACAACAGACAGTTACCGTAGCGGAGAAGTAAGGAAGCCTAGGGCATGATTAGTGTTAGCACCACGATGGACGTGGGTAGCGTCCTTGTTGAGACAACGGACAGAAGGGGTTTTACCCCAGAAGAGATTGCCGAGAGATGCTTAAACAGGGTCGTCTCGGTTGCCGATACTGCGATGCCTGAGGTTCAGGCTCAAGCGCAGGCATTCAAGGATCAGATTAGGGCGGTCCTTGTTTTTTACATGAAAGAGGCCGCGAAAAGCGACCGAACCACTGTGTATAACGCCCTCTTGGATGCTGGGCAAAAAGACTTAGCCGAACTTATCAGGAGAATGTGATATGGCTTTTAGCGGAAACTACATGTGTACCTCATTCAAGCAAGAGTTGCTTGTAGGCTCACACAACTTCACTGCCGGCACCGGAGATACCTTCAAGCTGGCTATGTATGACAACAATGCGAGCTTTACGGCGTCTACCACTGACTACACCGCAACCAATGAGGTGAGCGGTACGGGATACACTGCGGGCGGCGGCACGCTGACCAATGTTACGCCTACCACGTCAGGAACAACGGCGCTGACTGACTTTGCCGACCTGACATTTAGCTCATCAACCATCACTGCTCGCGGCGCGTTGATCTACAACACGACTACTGGCGCCGGCACAGGCACGACTGACTCAGTCATTGTTCTGGACTTTGGCTCTGACAAGTCATCCAGCGCGGGCGACTTCACCATCGTGTTCCCTACTGCTGACGCATCTAACGCTATTATTCGGATTGCATAATCATGGCTCTGGTCGTTGCTGATCGCGTAAAAGAAACCACCACCACGACAGGCACGGGAGCGATTACGCTCGCCGGAGCAGAGGCGAATTTTATTGCGTTCTCAGCGGCCCTGTCAGATGGTGACACAACCTACTACGCCATTATCGATAATGTGAATCAAGCCTACGAAGTGGGCCTTGGCACATACACGGCGGGTGGGAACACGCTGGCCCGGACGACAGTGCTGGCCAGTTCAAATGGCGGATCTGCTGTTAACTTTTCAGCAGGAAGCAAAGATGTATTTATCAATTACCCTGCGGATAAGTCGGTATATCTGGACGACTCCAATCAACTTGTTATCAATAGCACGGCGGTTACCGCAACAGCCGCAGAGCTTAATTTTGTTGATGGCGTAACGTCCAACATTCAAACCCAGCTTGATGTAAAGGCAAGCACCGGAAAGGCCATCGCAATGGCCATTGTGTTCGGATAGGAGATAAATAATGGCCGCACCAAACATTGTAAACGTATCGACAATTACGGGTAAGTCGTTTTACCTCGCATTGTCCACTACAAGCGCAACAGAGCTTGTCAGTAATGCCGCTTCTAGCGGAAAGGTATTCAAGATCAACATGATCCAAGTGGCTAACGTCGATGGCGCTAACGCTTGCGACGTGACCGTGGATTATCACACTGCGGCGGCGGCTGGAGGAACGGCATACTCGCTGGTTTCTACCGTGTCCGTTCCAGCAGATGCGTCTTTGGTTGTGCTGGACAAAAACACCGCGATGTATCTTGAAGAAGATCGATCTATTTCGGTTACGGCTGGCACTGCCAACGATCTTG
>Ga0102963_1000447_pt1 | contig 17935 bp, 30 predicted proteins | sample SalPon2_C_H2O_MG_2_FD_84522 | JGI IMG/M metagenome (GOLD analysis project Ga0102963, IMG submission 84522) | Salt pond water microbial communities from South San Francisco under conditions of wetland restoration - Salt Pond MetaG SF2_C_H2O_MG | ecosystem: Environmental > Aquatic > Non-marine... | reverse complement strand
TTATTTTCATTTATGAATTTATAAACTTCTTCAGGTGCAGGATGACACTCGAAAGAACTTTTATTTTCTAGACAATTTATTAACGGAGGAACACCTTGTATAGTAGTCCAAGTTTTTACTCCATATTTTATATCTGAAGCACAAAATAAATCACAAGAGCCACTGATATACTTATATTTATAATCCTGAGAATTTTCCCTAAATGGAGCTCTCAACTTATTATTGATTGAAGACCCTAATTGAATGATATAAGTATCAGTGCTGCCAGCTAAATGCATTAAACCTGAATCCATCGTAACAAAAAATTCAGACTTATTTATAACATGCCAACACTGAGATAATGTTAACTTATTTGTTAAATCAATGCCTAAATTAACAGTTAAGTTAATTACTTTTTTATCAATATCGTAAAATCCTTTTTCGCTGTCATTCTTTCCAACTAATACGACTGGTATTTTAGAATTATTTAATAAATTTATTAATTTCTGCCAAGAGTCTTTAGAATAAGTTCTAGAAGCCCATGTCGAACCGACATGCAAAACTACATAATTATTTGGTAAATTTTCTATAATTTCATATTCGTCAGCAATATAATCATACCCCATCTCTTTTTCTGATAAACAAAAACCCAAATCTAAAGCATGAAACTGCCTTATATCAATTGTAGCGTGTTTTTTCTCTACTCCGTGGCTATTCTTCTTTCCTATATCTAAAAACGTTTCAAAAACCTCATGAGGACCTTTCACGCTTGATCTAACGCGGTCAAACTCTTCGAAAGAATAAAGATTACAAACATATTTATTATTTTTGAAAATTTCTTTATTATGAGTTATAACATTAATTAAACTATCATAAGATTTAGAAAGTTTTCTTAATGTAGGGGTTGAGGCTAAAGTGTCTCCTAATGAAGGAGAATGCACAAATAAAAAATATTGCTTCATATCTCTAGTTAAAAAATTGTAAACAGAATCTTCTACTCTTCGATGATAAAAATAAAGATTGTTAATGTCTTGTCTTGCAGGAATAGTACAGAAAGCTGTAAGTCTTTGCAAGTTTAATTCTGGATTATTTATCTTATCAACCATTAATTGTAATTGATCTTCTCCACCTTCAATTACATTAATTAATGTTTGCTTTAAATTATCTTTGACCTCATCTCTCCATAAAAGACAGTTTATAACAGTTTCTTCATGAAACGGAGTCAAATAATTCCAATTATTAATAATTAAATCGCTGAAACATAAATTGAACCATTCACATATAAAATCATAACAATTTTTATTAAATAAAAATACTCCCGTCTGCAGATAAGTAAAAGTTCTTAAGTTTACATCTATGTTTAATTCCTTCATTAATGGGGCCTCCAAGCATAAATTCAAATCTACCCCACCATTCGCAAAAGGATTGCCTCTTCCATCAGACATCATCATAAACTGTTGACACGCGACAGTTAATAATGGATGATTAATTATTCTATTAACACTTAAAAATATATCATCACAACAAATTCGCGCAAAACAATCTGAATCTACATAACAAAAATTATCCTCACCGGATATTTTTAATAATTTACCCTCTAAAACATTTTTTACAAGTAGTGGTTTTAGAAAAACGTGGTATGATTTATAATTTTCGCCAAAAGAACCGGTCAAATCGTTTTCGCCGCCCTTAAAAGCTTCACCAGTATCAAATTTAATATTAATTACATTCTTAAAACGATTTTCATAATCAAAATCAACAGAAAAAAATAAAACTTTATAATTAGAGTATCTTTCTAAAGATTTAAATAATCTTTCAGCATACTTTATATAATTTTTATCACAATGTGTTATAAAATAATTCATATTAATAATTATTAAAGTTCACATGAATTTCTTCTTTTTTAAATACATTATTGTCTTTTATAAATTCAATTATAAAATAATTTTCAATTCTTAAATCTCTAGTGGGACCTATAAAATAGTTCATATATAAATCAGCAACACAAGAATAAACTAAATTATTTTTATTGTCTAAAATATTTATTACATAATTATCTGGGTCAGTGATTGAAGATAAATCTATTATATTGTTGGCGACATCATATTTAACATCGCATATATTTAATTCAGAAATTAAAGTTTTATGAAGGTGAGGCAATTTTACGTTTCTTTTTTCAAAAAATGTTTTGTTTATTATTAAATTATCTTTCGAATCAAATAAATAACCACATTTAGCATCTTGCTCGCCATGATATTTTATATTTTGGTTATATATTTTATCTTTTACCCTTGGGTCATCTTGTATCCAAGAATAGTGATTTATAAATGCTATGTTTTTTTGAATTAAATGATAATCTTCAGATTGTAATTCGTGCACAAGATCTTCATTTTGATATTTTAAATCGCAGTCAAAGTAAAATTGTTTTACGCCACCTCTCCTTTGTGCCCAATATACACAAAACTTATTAAAATTATCATCAATCCAATACGGATGTTTCACACAGTAATTTTTAAAATACAATTTATAACAATCAGGATCAGGATTTTCCTTTATATAAGATAAGATATTGCGTATGTCTTTTTCTGTGTATATTTCGTCACAATCAATAACCCAAACTAAATCAACTTTTTGGTCTAATACATAATTCAACATGTAATTACGCCCCTGCTCTTCGGTCCATCTATTTTGTCCGCAAGAATGTAATAAAAAATCTAAATCTTTACCCAATAATTTGAGTAAAGAATGAGAACCTTTCATGTCTTCGGGCTCTTCAGGAGACAATATGTACCGACCATTGGTTGCCGCCAGCACTAAATTAAGTTCTTTTTTTAATTTTAACCACGGCTCCAAACATTTATCAATATATAATGCACAATTATAAGCCGAAAATAATACTCCTATTTTCATTCTTCAAATTTTATATGCTCTTTTATAACAGATGTAAAAAATTTGGAAAAACCAATACTTTTTATGCTATCGCATACCTTTATATTAGATATATATCTACCCGAAAAATTACATGTAAAAAACTTACCATCTGCATCAGGATCTTTGATTTTTTTATAAAAATCTTCGGATTCTAATACCACCACCTCCATAGCAGACATTTCTTCAGTATATTCGTCGAAATCGACCGAATCGTAATACACTCCTTCATCATCAGGAATCGCTGCTCTTTTTTGCCTGTTCTCATCGAGGTAAACCATTAAATAGTCCATTACATATATAATACCAAATATGTCGGCGGCTGTCAAATTAATATTTATATTATTTCCCCTTTTTCAGGAGGCTCGCTTATTTTTTTTTGTTTTTTATTTATACTGATTTCTTATTAATCTTGTTGATTTTTATTAAATGGGGGGGGGGTATGGGTTTTGTTTTTTTTTAGATGGGTTTAGTTTGTTTGAAAATGAATTACATATTGAAGAAAATGTCCCCCCACCTATTTAGCGAAAGTCAACCCACAAAATATTTTAAAAAATGGGGGGAGTGTTTGGCACGGCACCTGCTGTAAGTAATAGGGGGGGGATAGGCCGAAAAAAAAAATTACTTTTTTTTTAAAAAAAACTGTTGACTTTTCTCTAGTTTTGGTGCATACTATAAGTATGAAAGATAAAGAAAACAACGAAACGAAACAGATCAAAATCCCTGCTCGCGCTATCCGCAGGCACAGAACAATGGTGCGCGTTGCCCGTGGTTGGATGGCACTAGCTAAAAATAATTAAATTTTTTCCTTGCAAATTTTAAAAAATCTGTTATAGTAATACCATGAAAACGATAAAGAATATCAACATTGACTCAGAGAAAATCAAAAACATTGTTGCCAAAGTTTGCGCTAAGCACAACAATTTTCACAACTTCAGAGCTTGGGAACTCGGCTCTAACATTGTTGACAATAAACCTGTATTCAAAATCCAATCTGAAAAATAATTAACTTTTTTCCTTGCAAATTTTTAAAAATCTGTTATCTTAAAAACATGAACTTGATAGAGAATAAACAAGAAGAGCTTTCAGCATCTGAAAAATATATCATCCTCCATGCCTTGAAGGATTTTAACGTGAAGCTCGAAGCAGATGTGAAAATTTTCTCAAGTCCAATTTTAATAAAGATTTATAACGACAAAATTGAACAAATCAAAACAATAACAAACAAACTAGAAAACACATTGTAACATGATAAAATTCCCTACCCAACGGTTCGCATTCACTTACCGCAAAGACAAAGACAATTCAGTTTCGACTTATGTCACGTCTGCGCCTATTGAAGATCACCAAGAATACTTTATTGCTTATAAGTATCAGCGAGGAGGAGAACCTTGCGGGATACGAAGATTCAACAAGGCAAACGTATTGACGCCAATTGAAGCAGTGAAATAAAAAACAATTACATATATATATAATATGACAAAAACAACTGAAGATTTAAATACAATCACCGCCATGTCCCGCTTCGGCGGAAGTTTCGCTTCCGCCTTGGCCAATGCTTTCTTACGGGCTGATGATGGGAATTTTGCCCGACTGAAGGAGGCTTTCCCTGAAATGTGGGAAAAATACACATCTTTGGGAGAGAAAGAAAAAGATCAGGATTTTTCTTGAGTTACTCTTAAAAAAAGAGTTAATAGTTAACTATAATAATTTATAAAAACTTCATAACCAACGACTTACGTTGGGGCCCCCCGAAACGTAACCTCTTGATAAGCAACGGTTTATAAAAGACGCAATACAAAAACCGTGCCAACTCCCCGCTAAAAAAAAATAAACTTTTTTCTTGCAATAATTAGGATCTTATGGTATAGTATAATTATGAAAGGTAAGAAATACATCGTTCCGACTGCAACCAAAACCCTGATGTTCTCAATCAATCGCTCAGAGGGCGGACTAAGTGCAGCGATTACCTCAGCTCACAAAAACAAGTCAAATGTTTTCTGTTGGGAGGGAGACGGAACCATCAGCTTAGTTTGGACAAATAATCGAGTTCAATACGCAAAATAATTATTGACAAAAACAAAAAAAAGAGTATCTTTTAATCATGGAAATTGCAAAAGAAATTGACGAGATCATGTTCCAGATGGAGGAGCAAGGCTTGATCCCACTGATCAAGGGACAGTTCAATATTGTGGACGAGATCAGAGTCCACTTTGGAGAAGAAAAATTCCTTGACTTTCTCAAGGATACAGTTAAACTGTGGGGAATCAACATCGTAGAAGAATAAAATTATGAGTCAAACAGTAGAAAAAACTAAAAACGAACTTCACGAATTGCTGCAAGGATGGCTTTATGATTGCGCCAACTCAGAAGACGAAATGGAAGAAATCGCTGAAGTAAGCTTTTGTCGTGCTATCAGAATAGTAGAAAGAGAATACGTTGGAGGCGTCTCACAGTTTTTGATTGACGCATTCCCTGAAATGTGATATAGTTTAATTATGAAAATTGAATTTGCTGAAACAGTAAAGTTTGAAGTGGCAATGAAACCAGCTTGCCCGATCAACAAAGATACCATCAAAAAAGTCATCGAATCGACAAAAGAAAAATGGGCTAAACGGTTCACCACAGAATGGCTCAAGTCAGAAGAAGCAGAGTGGTATCTATAAAAGCATTATAGTATAAAACTATAATAGCTTGCAAACACCTCGTAATCAATAGGTTACATCAGGGGGCCTCGCCGCGTAACCCCTTGATAACCAAGGGTTTGCGGCGCTCTGTCAGAACAGAGTATAAATATAACCTTTATTATTTTCTACTTTTAGAAATGTTTTAAAAGCTTTTTTAAGTGGTTGTTCATTATGCTTTAACACAAATGAATTATACTTGTAAGGATTGTAAGTTGTTTCTAAAGCTTCTCTGGGGATATTATACGCAAGATCCAAATGTCCAACGATATAAGCATGAACATTTTTCCTGCGCTCTCTCAAAACTCTTTGTCTGCCTCCTTCCTGAACCCTGAACTCGGGATCATTGAGTGACAAGCCGCGAGAATGATCTATGACTTTTCCTGTCTTGACATCGACCACGGAAAACAGTTTGCGATGGAGATTGAAGTAAACTTTGACTTTCATAATCAAATTATACTCAAATTGCACACCAAAGCAAGAAAAATCTTTTTAAAATAAATAAAAAAAAAGGTTTACAAGATACCTGTTTTAGTCCATACTTGACTCATGAAAGTTACTAAGAACTTCGAGAGCGGAATGGTGACATATGAGCTTCCAAATGGTAAAACCTTCACAGCTCCATACCAAAACGCCAAATATTGTGTGGCGTGTAATGGCGACGAAGTTCCCTCAGTTTGGAATGGTAAAACATACATATACATGTATGACTGGACCGATCAAAAACACGATTGGTATTGCTTTGAGGATGACCTCAGCACCGATGTCGCACCATGGGAAAAGTGAAAAAATATTTGACAATTACTTAAAACCTGTTATCTTATACGTATGAAATTATTTCTAATCGACTGGGGAGAAAAATGTAATGGCGCTCGTTATGCTATAATTCAAGCAAAAAGTAAACGCTTTTGGCATTTATGGAGTGCTATTGATCAAATCGGAGACCCAAGTGAAGTTCGAGCTATAGAAATAGGACATAACCGAGATGAAACGCTTTATATAGAGCTACCCCACATGAAACAAAATGGGCGCATGACCGGTTGTTGGTGTGAACCATACTGGGCCGAAACATCTGACGAAAAAGCTTATCCTGATTATGGCGACGACGAAATAAATGAAGCTGAATATACAATCACAAAACACAAAACAGGATGGTTTAACGTTATAGAAGAAGCTCTAAAAAAATAATTTGACACTAACGCAAAATCTGTTATCTTATACGTATGAAAGCAATCTTGATTTATGTCATCGCCATACTTTTATTCCAGCCGTATGGAAATTTGGATGCGGCAAGTCTATCCAAAGAACAAAAAATCATCGCAATTACCATTCTTGCAGAAGCGAGAGGAGAAGGAGATGATGGAATGGGAGCCATTGCAGCCGTCATCGCTCAACGAGCGATTGATCGCAAGCAGACATGGGAAAAAGTCTGTTTAGCCAAATGGCAATTCTCATGCTGGAATGGCAAGAAGATCTCAGACCTTGATCATCTTTTGCAAGTGCCACAAGCAGAGATGGCAATCTATCTTGCAAAGAACATGCATCGCATTGATCGCGGCAAGATCAGAAATGCCAATCATTATTACGCCGATTACATCAAAGCTCCGTATTGGGCAAAAGGGCAAAAGCCCGTCGCCAAGATCGGACGACACATCTTTTATAAATTATAAAAAATAAATCAAAAAGTATGAACAAATACATATATATGGTCTGGGTTCCGGGTGAGTCCGAAGAAGAACTCTCATGGTATCATGTTCTACCAGATAAACGAACAGCAATGGAAGTAGCTCATGAAGAGAATCTCAAACGATTTGGTGGTGATTGGACAGTGAAATATGTCCGCAACAATAATATAGGATGGCCAGTCGGTGAGTTCAATGGCAAACAAACACTCGTTGTGTTCCAGACTCATGGTTGGTTTCATGGTGCGTAAAGTAGAATTTCTTAAACGGTGAGCTTTATTGAGTAATAGGTGTGCTTTTTCAGATGTCATAACCTTAGAACGGTGAGTTCAGTTAATGGTTGCCACGTTCATAATGAATTGCTTGGATAGTCTCCATTAGTTAGCGGTGCTGTCGTTAACTTTAAAGCAATCTTATAAACAAAATTGGGATAGACTCCATGGATAGGTACAAGATTCCTGTTGGCATCTGAAAGAGCATATCAGTAAAGTAAAGTGAAAAAAAGGGTTGCCTGAACCCGAGCTAGCCGCCATAATAGATAAAGATATGAAGGAATATACAGTTAAGGTTTACGATAACGGTACCAAAACATGGTACATGAACGGTAAACGTCATCGGGAAGATGGTCCTGCAATTGAATGTGTTGATGGATATAAAGCATGGTACATCAACAACAAATTTCATCGAGAAGACGGTCCTGCTATTGAACGAGCTAATGGATGTAAAGCATGGTACATGAACGATAAACGTCATCGGGAAGATGGTCCTGCAATTGAAGAAGCTGATGGATCTAAAGAATGGTACATCAATGGAGAGGGATTAACAGAAGAAGAATTCAATAAACGAACCAAACAACCGAAAGATTGCGATGGCCTCACAGTCACGATCGATGGAGTTGAATATAGATTGAGTAAAGTAAAGTGAAATAAATCAAAAAAAAGAGTTGCCAGAATCAATCAAAAAAAGAGTTAATAATTAACTATAATAATTCATAAAAACTTCATGGCCAATGACTTACGTCGGGGCCCCCCGAAACGTAACCTCTTGATAAGCAACAGTTTATGAAAGATGCAATACAAGAATCATGCCAACTTTAGTGCAAAAAATAATTGAACTTTTTTTGGGGTTAGACAGCTTTTGTCCCACCCTGTATGCTACATTAAACACATGAACGATGAATTGAACCACTGGCAACCCTCCTGCGAGGAGGTTTATCCTGACGACTTCAACCACGATTGCTACGCTCACTGGTTGAGCAGTAATGAACTCAGCGAGGATGACGTTGACTCTTACTTCGAGAGTCGCTTTGACATGGGCGAGTAAGCCCTCTTCTAATCCTTTTGTTTAAATTTTATGCGATACATTGATTCACCGCGTGTGCGCGTCGAGGAGAGTTACTCTCCCACCCACACCTACACCTTCACGGGGCCTTGCTGCGTGACGGGTCGTGACTACTCAGTCACCATCGCAGGTGCAAACCTGTTCCGTTTTCGTCAAACCGACAACATCGTAGACCTCGGTCTAGACGCTGACGGGCGCGAGTTCGTCATGACTGGAATCAGTCCCGAAGGCTGGGTGCAGCTCTTCGGCTCTGAAGAAGAATAATATAAATTATACTAACAAGTCGTTGAATATGAACGACTTATATCGGCGGGGGGCCCCAATGTAAGTTATTGTTACGCAATGACTTATGAATATATATGAAAATAATTATAAGTTGTTGATTATTAAGTATTTGCGTATTTATTATTTAACATTCATTATTTAACATTAATTATTTGCTTATTTATTGTTTGACATTGATTATTTAATAGTGTAAGTTATTTACATGAAAACGCACAAACCTAGAGCCACCATTAAATGGAACACAGGCTCACGCATCCACAAGGCAAAAAAAGGAAAAGGCTCTTATCGTCGCAAACCAAAACATCGTGGCTAATTTTATTGACTTTCGCCTCGTTTTATTATTTAATCGTGTAAGTCATTTACCTATGGATCACGGCTCACAGAAAACTAAATTAATACATTATATGGACGCTAAAAACTACAAAGAACTTGTTAAACGGTGCATCAAGAAAAAGATTGTAACAAGCATGACTTCTCTAGAAATGCCCTCACATATGAGAGTGAAATCTTCCGAAACAAAAACGAAGACCAAAACAAAGACAGAAGAATCGTTGTCTCCAAAAGAAATGAAAGAAATATTTAACTCTATAATAAACTCATGAATTTTTTAGATTTTACAGTCCATATAAATCAATTATTTAATCGTGAAATATGGTATGGTAAATGGGAAATTGAATATGATGGAAATTATTATTATGGAACATGGGAAATTGATTATGGGATCGGAATGTATATAGATACAGATCTCCAAATTGATTGGATGGACAATCCTACGGATGAACAAGTCGATGAACTATATCCAAAACTAAAAAAGGCAATATTAAAAAACGTAAACGACTTAGAAATAATTGCAATATGAATTTAGAAATCATTACTAACAATATCCCTAGAAATCTATTGTATCCTCATGAACTCTCAGAGAAAGATTGGGAAGACACTTGTTACGATGAAGAAGACCGGCAACGAGCAGAGCAGGAGGGGGACACTTTTATTAAATACAAAAATTATGTTTATTCTCTTGCTGATTTTATGAGAGTAGATGATAATTCTCCTTTCAAGGGTTGGGATGGGTATTTATCAGACACATTCTTTTCTGGAATATTAATTAAGTATTATGAAGATGCCGATCAAGTTATATTAGGAAGATATTATTCATAAACATAGGAGACTGATATGAAACCAAAAAATCCTTGCAAGTATACAGACGTTTTAACTGTGGGAAAATTAATTGAAAAATTAAAAAATTTGCCGCCAAACATGAAGGTGTGTGTGCGAAATAAATATGTTAGTTGTGACAGCTTGAATGATTATGTTATTCATAAAGGGAACGCTTTTGAGGGTAGCGATGAAAATTTTCATATTTATTTTTGATTGTTTGTATTAAAAAAGTTGACAATCTTACCATTATTTAATAATGTGATTGCGTTATGAAAAAACCTAACCGAAAAGACCTATTTTATTATCTTTGTAAAGCCATTTCTACTTTAGAACAATGGCAATATGATAATAGTAGTGATAAATACAGAGAATTGTTAGATAAGTTGGATGAAATACGTCATGGTTTTACATTTAGCGGCACGAAATGGATGACGGAGAATCTGCAAGATTTAACTTTGTGGTGGAATGGACAAGATGAAGAGGATTTTCACTGTTTGAAATTATTGAGAATGAAAAGTTTTGGAACAATTTGAATAAAAAATATTATGGCTAAAATAATTGTTGAGAGTTGGGCGGCTTATAAAGTAATTAAATCTAAAAAAATTACTTTAGATACAGAAGACTTAAAGCAGAATTTTGTCACGTTTGAAAATATGACGAACGATGAAATTGCTGCCCACATTGAAGATTACGAAGGTATTATTGAGGGGGAGCATTTGAGAGAATATTACCTTCATTCGGACGAGGAAGAAACAGAAGAGTTTATTCCTGAACCAATTGATGCAGGAACAACTGTTCACATTAATATGGAAAAAGATTATTTCAAAGAGGGAGACAGTATAGTCGATTCTATTCTTGAAGAATGGCAGACTGAAATTCGGAAAAGTAAAAATGAAAATCTTAATAAAGCATTTTATCAACTAAAAGATTCTTTTGCGAGATTTGAAGCAGAACTTGACAAACAGGGTTATAAAGGATACTTTTCTGTTGAAGATTAAGCCTTGGAATAGACATGAAAAAATATACACTAACTGGTGAATATACTATTATATACGTCAAAGAGCAAACTATTGAAGCGAACAGTTACGAAGAAGCAGAAGAAATCTTCAATAAGATGCTATTAAACACTTCCATAAAAGAGTGTCACCCTAATTATATGGGGTGGGAAATAACAGAAAACGAGATAGAATAAAACAATATGAAAAAACTAATATACAGTCCGACAGAAGACGATGACCAAATACTTTTTTTTAAAAATGAAGAGGAATTAGTTGATTGGGTAAATAGTCTAGAAAGAGGAACTTTATTCGCTGTTGATGATATTAATGATGTATATACAGTTATGTATATGGACGGTGATGCTCCATGGGCGATATGCCACTTAAAGAGGTTCAAATCACTAACATTTGATGTGTTAGTTAGTGAATATGAATTATCTTGGATTGATTATGATCAAATGATTCATTTGATAGAGCTATGTGAAAATTAATATTATGAGAAAATTTGATTTCACTAAACAGTTACCTACTCATTGCAGCGACAAATACGAAAAAGAATATTTTTTAATATTCGCTATTTTTGTAGCAGGTAAAAGCGCAAAAGTTGCAACAGAAAAAACTTGGGAGTTAATGAAGTGGATACGTCACGACGAAACCCCATTCACTTATCTTAAAGAAGTTATTAAAGATGATGATTTGTTATCAGTTTATTTAAAAAGGATTAAGGTTGGTCAATACGCCAGAATAGAAAAGGCATTAAAAGATATTGTTAACTTAAATGTCGAAACTTGCACATTAGATGATCTTTTAGCTTGTCATGGAGTTGGTAATAAAACTGCACGATTTTTCTTGCTTAACACTAGAAAAGATGCAGAATATGCGGTATTAGATACTCATGTTCTTAAATGGTTAAGGAGTCTTTTCGGGAATTGGATGAGCGTCCCTAAATCTACACCCACAAGCGGATCTGGATATACGCTATGGGAACACGAAGCGATTAAGGCGTTTAAAAAAGAATACCCTGAAAAAACATTGGCGGAAGCAGACTTTGAAGTTTGGAAAACATTTGCTAAAGTTTAATATTATGAAATACATATATGTATTAAGAGTAAAAAAACAAACATCTTGGACTTGACATTTTTTCGTAAATGACTAAAAATGCTTGAACATATGAAATTACTTGCTGAAACAGATCCCGGTCACGGTTGGCTTCGAGTGCCAATCAAATTACTAGAACGACTAAATATAGTTGACAAAATTTCACGTTACTCATATAAAGCAGCTGGTTATGCTTTTTTGGAAGAAGATTGTGATTGGAGTGTCTTTCATTGTGCTATGGAAAAATATGGTATAGAATACACGATTGACCATAAACACGTTAATTATGATTCTCCTATTCGTGAATATCAACCTTTTAAATAAAAATACTATGCCAAATTATGTTATTGTTAAACTATCTGCACATTCTGATGTGATCAATGCTATTACAAATGATAAAGGTGATGTGGACTTTGAGCTTACGATGCCCATCCCACCTGAACTTAAAGACTATTGGACGGGTTCAACAGTTTCACTACTACGACAAGCAAAAGATATTGTAGAAAAGAAATTAGAGTATGGTAATGGTAATCATGAAATCCCAATGACTGAAAAAGACAAGGATCGGTTTCGTGCAATATATGGTTCAGGTGATTGGTATGATTGGTGTATTCAGAATTGGGGAACAAAATGGAATGCTGAAACAATTTTCTCTAAAACTGAAGAAGTTAATTTTCAAACTGCGTGGGAAGAACCTTACAACTGGATTCGTCATCTTAGCCTTAAATTCCCCAATCATAAAATACGGGTTGAATGGGAGGAAGAACAAGGGTATGGAGAAATTTATTATATAACTGACGGTGAAAAAGAAGTTATGCATCAATGGGGACTTGCCGAATGGGTTGAAACACAAGTTGGCAATTTTACGGTGGCTCAATGCACTAAATCTGGTGGTCGTGATTATAAAACTGGAATGCATAAATACATCGAAGGTAAATTTTATCTTGACTATGATGAAGACGCATGTTATAGTAGTCTCGAAGAATTAAAACAGGACTTGATTCAAGATCAAGCCTGATTATCTTGGGCAATGCAGCGGTCACTATATAGACTGGTTATTTTCATCGCCCGTGTGGTAACTGCATAAAAGCCACACCATTTTTTTAAAAAAAAAGGTAATGCGGCGGCGTTTTTGTCTCTAAGTTTACATGCTGCTTTAGAGAATTTTGATTGCGCTGGTTAAGGCTATCGCCTGAATAGTAATCGCATAAAAGCTATTCTTTCCTGACCCTCCTCTTTAGGTTTTTTGGTTCATCTAGAGAGGAGGGTATCTCTTTGATAATAAACGACTTACGTTGGGGCCCCGCCCCGCATAACCCCTTGATACTCAAGGGGTTAGGGGGTTAAATATTAGTGTTTCTTATAATTTATATTATTGACCGATCTATCCCAGCATGAACGACATGTCAAGCATTTATTCCCTTGATCTGAAGCTGGGCAAGTGAACCCTTCTTTCGAGACTCCTGAAGTTGTCAAGCCTAATTTTTTTGCAATCGAAATCGGAGCGGGGCCTTCAATTTTAAGAGCGGACAAACGAATTGTTAAATTATCGGGGAAATCTCCATTTTGTTTTTTCCATTCTGATAAGATGCTATACTCACGGGTGGGTAACCAAAATTTAATTTTTGGTAAATTCTTCGCCACCTGAACAATGCGGTCTAAATGATCAACATCTTGAATGTCGCCGCTATCATGCCAGCGGAAATACCCGCTTGATTCTATGCCACCAATTGCAATAGTCATGGCTTGAACCCACATGGCGTCCTTGATCTTAGAAAAGCGACGATCCAAAGCGTTTTGAACATTCTTAAAAACGTAACGCCCTTTAAGTGCGTAACACACAGAGCATATAGAATTTTTGACATTGCGCAATTTGGAACCCGTTTTGCAATGACGTGCCGGAATAGAAAATCCATGGCAAGGCATTTTGGACGGCTTAGAAAGCCCACCAATGAATTCGACCGCTTGCTTAACCGTGAAGGTAATCGTATTGTTCATGTAATAAATATTCCACAAATTCAAAAAAAAGTCAACAAAAAAAAACCCACTCCTTTGTGGGAGTGGGGTGCAATTACCAAGATCAATCTTGGTTTTTTTTAAGGATAACCAAGATGAAACCGGTTATCATTGCAAGCATAATATACATTTTTTTTTACTATACGCGCCGACACCATTATCGACGCAAATTCCCGACGCTTGCTTTTCACCTTTTTAAAATAACAGAATCCAGCCAAAACACAAGCAAATAAACGCAATAAAATAAAGCTTGACAATCTATAACTAGTTGCCTTGCAAGAGGTTACGCTGGGGCCCCCCGCCGCGTAACCCGTTGATAATCAACGAGTTACAGATGATTTTACAGCATATACGATGCCAACTTAAGCTTGGCATGATTCTTGTTTTGGACGGTTTAAAAATAATTGAAAAAATAGTTTGCATCAGCCAAAATATGTGGTAAATTTTTTGAGTAAGTTAAATAGCTAATTCAAACTCAAAATAGAAAGTAAATATATGCCTAAAAACACTAGCAAAAATACCGATCACTACATCTCCACCCTTTCTGGTTGGGTCAGCAAAAATACTGTTGATGAGATTACTTTTGAAAATGCGTTCCCATACGAGCTTGAGCGTGTGCCTCTGTTTGATGAACCAGAAGGTGGTGAACATGCCGACTTCAATGGAACTAGATACTGGGGGCTTCGATGCTCTGATACTGGTGCCTTCACTGGCAAACCTGTGCCAGATAGCTACCAACACCTGAGCAATCAACGTTTTTGGGAGATCGTCCAGAATTCCGTTGGTGGGACAGATGCTAAGGTCGAGAATGTCGGCACATTCAAGAATCGTGCGCGACGATACATCACCGTCGCTCTAGGCACTGACATGGATCAGTTCTATGTCGGACAACGCGAGTTCAAGAATCGGTTCTGCCTATTGGATAGCATCGACATGAGTTCTTCGCTTTACGGCGTGAACACCTCGATTTGCATTGTATGCCAAAACAGCTTCAACGCTGCCATGCAGGACAAGTCAGGGCTTTTCCGATTCAAGGTCCGCCACTCTAAAAACATGATTGAAGGCATCGAGAACATGGAAAAGGGTATCGAATCCTTCATTGGGGTTGCCAAGCAATTCAAACATGCAATGGAAGTTGCCGCTTCTGTTCCTGTTAACCGTGAAGAGGCTTCTGAAGCTTTTACTGGCTGGATCATGAAAGACAGCAAAGACAAGGTAATGTCTACTCGCACTCGCAATACAGTCGAACGCCTTGGTAACTTGTTTGTAACTGGTGCAGGTAACAAGGGTGAAACCTTATTAGATGCCTTCTCAGCAGTGACAGACTACTACAGTCATGAATCCTCTGGAGGTCAAGAGAAAGACGGTTTTCGCATGAAACAGAACGAATCCAGCAACTTCGGAGCTGGTAATCGCGCCAAGCAGGACTTTTTCAAGCACCTGTTCACGACTCCCAAAACTCTTGATGAGCGACCATCGTTCAATTCAACTGGATTCAAAAACCTCAGAGAAATAGGTCGCAAGGTCGAGCGGGAGACTCAAAACCAGATTGCCATGGCTAACTAGTCAAGCATAAACGCACCACAAGGCCCCCAAAAGGGGGCCTTTTTTTGTCTTAATCTTTACTTTTTTTCTTGACAAGTCGCGAAGATTTTAGACCTGCGCTCGCGTAACTCGTTGATACTCAACGGGTTACACTCGCGGGGGCCCCAGCGTAAGTTGTTGATAATCAATGACTTATAAATATAAATTATATGTTTTTATATATAATATTACTTATTTGGCTGTATATATTTCGCGTTCTATATTTAGTTATTTATATTACGGTATTATTTGTTCATTATTTGGCTTTATTTGGTTTATAATTAAAAAACATTGAAATAAAAAAGAAAACAATATTTATTATTTGTATATTATTTATTAGATATTAGATAATTATTTATTATTTATTTGGCCGCGCTTTATTTGCAATCAAACAAAAAACCCACAGGTTGCCCTGTGGGTTGTGTGTCTTATCGTTGTTATTTACTAATTACTTGCTTGACTTTGTAGTTGCGCGAGCTTTACGATATTGGATCTGACCTGAACGGGCAAACACAATACGATTAGTATCAACGCGGCGATTAACCTTGCTATTAACATCGAAGAAGGATACCATCTTTTCAGATGTTTTCGTGATGCGAGCGCAATAGGTCTCTTGCCCCTTGGAACGGTTAACAACGAGGGTCGCAAAACGCCCTCCCATCTTATTTAGCGTATTTACTAATTTATTTATCATACAAGAGATAGAGTATCATATTCTACATATTTGTCAATACTTTATTTGACTTTTTTTCATTCGAATCCAATTTTATTTGCTTTCCAGATATTATTTAATGCATTATTTCCATTTGTTGCGGCATTAATACATGTTAATATTAACGTTGCTTGCCCTGATATTTCGTTTCTTTCTTTTTCATATCCATCTATAATAATCAATTCTTTTTTATCTGGGGTAATGCCAGTCCAAGGGCCGCTACAATTGCCTAATACCCATGTCTTATATTTAACAAGTTCGCCGTCAATATTTTCACTTTCTTTTTCTTGCTGGTAATACGTAGCGATTGCCGTATAAGAAAAGTCTTCACTTACCCATTGCGCGGTAATGCCATATTCATGTTTTACTAATATTTGTTGCTTGAATCTCATATACATTATATTACAGAAAAAACAACAAAAAACATTAAAAAACATTAAAAATAAAATAAAAACAACAAAATATATTAAATATCATTAAATAATATTATTAAATATTACGCGATTATTTATTCAATATTGTCTAGTGTTTCATCTAATCTTACTTTAGCTATTTCTAAATTTATTTCGAACCATTCATTTCGTTTATTAAGCGCAAAATACTTCATCATTTCATGTATTTGTTTTTCAGCGGCGCGGCAATCTGGATGAAATATATAATATTCTATTTTATAATCTCTATACGGAGATGATGTTTGATATGTGCGCAATCTCTTCTTTATGTCATGCGTAATACCTATCTTGTAATAACCATCAAATGCTTTATTACTTATTATGTATATATATCCTGCTTTAGTTTTTATACATAATAATACTGTTTAAATACTAATTTTCCAAAAGTGTGGCGCTATCCCATTTTTTTTTATATTTTTAAACTAGTTATACAATACTTGAAAAGTGTGGCACTATCCCATTTCGGCGGCTAATTCATTTTATTATTTTCTTCTTCTTCTTCCTTAATTTTGTCCATCATTTTTTCAGCTGTTTTTTCAATTATTTTTTCTTGAAATTCAAGGAAATCATTTTGCTTACCTATGGCAAATACAATCCCTCGATGAAAAGCAAAATACATATTTAAACAAAAACAAAACAAAAACAAGTAAAAATCCACATTATTTAGCTTTATTTCATTCAATAACAACATAAAAATAAACAAACTCATAACGTAAAACAACCCATATCTATGTATAAAATTCATATTAATTAATATTTATTCCCTTCTTATTATTTATTACAGAAGAAGTAGTACCTTTTTATCTCATATTTATTCTATTACTTTATTATTCTATTATTATTATGTTATTATTCTTATTTTGTATTATTGATCTTATTAAGTATTGAATGATATGTATATGTATGTGAAAGGGTATTTTTTGGTAAAAATGGGGAAAAAGTTAGCATTTATGAAAAAAAAGGTAAAAATCGATTGTTTGGTTGTGGTGGTTAGATATATAAAGAACAAGGTAAACAT
>Ga0102963_1000445_pt1 | contig 17959 bp, 29 predicted proteins | sample SalPon2_C_H2O_MG_2_FD_84522 | JGI IMG/M metagenome (GOLD analysis project Ga0102963, IMG submission 84522) | Salt pond water microbial communities from South San Francisco under conditions of wetland restoration - Salt Pond MetaG SF2_C_H2O_MG | ecosystem: Environmental > Aquatic > Non-marine... | reverse complement strand
GCTTGGAGTGACCAAGAAGACAACACAACGTGGACGGCTGCGGCGACAAACCAAGCTGGCGACATCGAACTGCAAACAAACGGCACAATCCTAGCAGGCTTGCGGACACGCGGTCAGGCGTTGATTTTGACAGATCAGGATGCGCATACGGCGACATACTCAGGCCCACCATTTGTGTATGGATTTGAACGAGTTGGCACATCTTGTGGTGTAATTAGTGCAAAGGGCGCAGCGGCTATCGACAACGGCGTTGTCTGGATGGGCTTACGCAACTTCTTTATTTACTCTGGCGGTTCTGTTCAGCAAATCCCATGCGAAGTCGGTGACTTTGTATTCTCAGATATTAACCGTGACCAGCAGTCCAAGATTTACGCAATCGTCAACTCGCAGTGGTCGGAAATCTGGTGGTTCTATCCATCATCTGGCAGCTTAGAGATCGACAGCTATGTTGCATATGACTATGGCGACAACGTATGGATCACTGGATCGCTAGACCGCACAGCGGGTGTAGATCGTGGTGTGTTTAAGAACCCGCTCTGGATTGACGATGACGGAGTGCTTTACGAGCATGAGGTCGGGTTTAACTATGACAGCGCCACGCCGTTCGCTGAGACAGGCCCAATTGCAATAGGTCAGGGCGATCAAATTATGCATGTGACGCACCTCATTCCTGACGAAAAGACGCAGGGCGATGTTACGGCTAAGTTCAAAACGCGCAGCTACCCCAACGCCGAAGAAACAGAATATGGGCCATTCTCTATGGCAAATCCAACATCTGTTCGCTTCAATGGTCGCCAAGTGCGAATGCGGGTTGAGGGCAACACAAGCTCAGATTGGCGTGTTGGGATTATGCGATTAGACGCAAAAGCTGGTGGGCGTAGATGAGAATAGTCCCGCCATTCACGACAGATATTCAGGCTTGGGCCGAAAACATTAGGCGCTTTCTTGGTAAGGCGCTTAATCAGTTAGACGCCAAGGATCAATATAGCTCTGCGGCTGAAGATGGCGTTTTGCTATTTGACCGCGTGAATAAATATCCTGTTGTTTCTGTTGATGGTGAGTTTCGTCAAATCGTTCTTGAAGATGGTCACGCTAACCTCATTAAGTCTACGGACGTAACGGCTGCGGCAATTAATACTGCTTACGCAATTCAATTTGACACGCCAACAGGCGCGGAAGGCATATCGCTTGATGGCACTGATCCGACGAAAATCGTCTTTGCAGAGGGCGGTGAATACTTGCTAATGTTCTCAGCGCAGATTAGCTCAACGTCATCTAGCACGGTAAACTTTTACTTTTGGCCTCGTTTGAACGGAACAGACGCGACAGGCTCAACCATGAAGAACGCTCTGCATCAGAACGGTGCAACTCTTGTTGTGTCACGCGCGGCAAAGTTTGACGTAACGGCTGGCGATTACTTGCAAGTCATGTGGGCGGTAGATAGCACCTCAGGCTTTTTGGATGCGTCAGCGGCGACAGCGTTTAGCCCAGCGGCACCAGCGGCAACGCTTGCTATTACGAGGATGCACGGCTAGGGGTGTCAAGAGAAACAAAATGTGCTATAAAGCATTAAGGATTTTGGAGTAAAACAATGGGCGTTTTTGATTTTTTGTTTGGCAAACCTGACCAAACTGGACAACTAGATCCGCAAACAAAAGCTGCGCGTGACTTTTTATTGAACCAAATGCTGATGCAATACTCAGCAGGGCCAGTTAATGTTCCACAATACATGGCGGTTGCACCACAGGCGCAATACGGTGGCACAAATGCTTTGCTTAGTTCTTTAGGTTTGGAAACGGTCGCGCCCCCTAGTATGCCTACAACAACAGTCGGCGGAATGGAAGTTTATACAAGTCAACCTTTCCAAGAGCAAATGGAAGCCTCTTACGCAGGGCGTTATCCTGGCCAATACGATTATTTGCGTTCGTTCTATATGGACCCAGTAACAGGTGAATTTGGTAAGCGTTCCTATGGCTATAACGACCCGATGGCTACACAGCCTGTGGCACCAACTAGCGGCGGAGGCGGTAGCGGAAATGATGATGATCCGTTAGAACTGCACTATTCTATTTTTCCAGATGAGAGGCCTAGGACTGGGCCTTATGCTGATCCAAAGAAACCAAGCGGTATAACGTATGATGGTGATTACCCAACAATGGGAAGTATGCCTTCTGTTCGCGGATATACAACTCCAGATCGCGGAATAGTGGGGAATTTTGTTGATGATCTTAAGTCAGCGGGATCGCAAATCAAAAGAGACCTTGGCGGTCTGTTTGGAAGGGGTTAAATTATGATTGGCTCAAATGTATTTGGACAAGCCCAACAATATCAAACGCAAGCTGGAAATATTTATGGTCAACTAGGCCAATTCCAAGCACCTACTCTGCAAGCTGTCGGGCGCGTTGGTCAGCCAATGCAAGCTGGTCAGATAGCAACGACTGATTTAAGTCAGTATACTTCGCCTTACATGCAGCAAGTCATTGATCCAGTGACACAGCAAATAGAGCGTCAAAGGTTACTTGCACAAGAACAGCTCGAAGCACAAGCCACAAGAGCAGGTGCGTTTGGTGCGCGCAGAGACTTAGAGCGTGATCGTCTGGCTGAAGAAGCAATGCGACAGACTGCGCAAGCGGTTAGTCCACTTTATCAGCAAGCATTTACACAAGCACTTGGCGCGGCTCAATACGACATTGGGCAACAACGCGCAGCGGACTTAGCGGAACAGCAAGCATTAGAGGCGGCAGCACAGCGAGAACAAGCGGCAAGAGTTGCAAATGTTGAAGGTGCATACCGTGGCGCAGGTATACAGCAGAGTGGTGCATCGGGATTGTCTAGTTTAGGTCAAACAATGTTTGGTCAAGGTATGTCAGGTCTTGCACAGCAACAACGTGCAGCTGCTTTAGCGCAACAGCAACAACAGCAAATGCTTGATGCGGCTCGTCAGCAAACACTTGCAAATCTTGGATATCCGCAGCAGGCATTACAAACTGGTTCTGGAATTTTGCAAGGTTTGCCTAGCAATAAAATTACGCAGTCGGGATCGCCGGGATTGTTTGATATTCTCACAGGTATAGGTAGCTTACCGGGCTTTGGATAATGTATAGCAATCGTGACCTACTAGCTAAAACACTACAAGCCGAAGCTGGCAATCAAGGCCTCGGCGGTATGATGGCTGTTGGTTCTGTAATTGCTAATCGTATGGGATCAGGTCAGAGTTGGCGCGATGTAATCCTTGCGCCTGGTCAGTTCTCAGCATGGAATAAGGTCACAGGCTATGCAGGTGGTGAGCAAGGCCAAGATATGACTGCGCTCGAGCCAAGTGCAGATGCATATGCTGCGGCAGATGCCATTTTATCAGGTGATTTTGTAGATGTAACAGGTGGTGCTACTCACTACTACAATCCAGAGATTTCGCAGCCTAATTGGGGCGCGTCAGCGGGTGGTGATTGGCAACAAATTGGTGCGCATTTGTTTGGTAAGGCAGGCGCATTTAAGACAGGAGCGTCAGATATGGACGGACAGCAACCTACAGCACAGCAAATGCAGCAAATGCAAAGGCGCGGTGGTTTGATGGGATTTTTGCAAGACCCACGGACGCGTGAAGTACTTTCATCTTTTAGTAGAAGTCGAGTTGGTGAACGTCTAGGCGAAATTGCTGCCCGTGACAGAGAGGCGATGAGGGGTCGTGAGAGCGACAATAAGACTGCACAGTGGTTATCTACCCAAAAAGGCGGTCAACCCTTTGCACAGGCGATTATGGAGGGAGCTATGACAGGTTCCCAAGCATATGAAGCATGGTTAAAACAAACACAGCGTTCAGGAACCAAAATTGGTGATAGGTTAGTCGATCCTGTAACAGGTGAAGTTATCTACGAAGATGAAACACTAGATGGACAACTTGATAAAGAACAAGTCGGTGTTGTTAGCCAATTAAATGGTCAGTTGCGTCAGACGTATAAACTATATGATGAAGTATTTAACGGCTACAATCTTATCAAAAGTGCAATTCAACGCCGTCAGGAAGGCGATGTTACATCTGGTATTGACGATTTAACAATTACTATTGCATTTGCCAAAATTCTTGATCCTGAAAGTGTTGTTCGCAGTGAAGAAAGTGCGGCTGTTTCAAGAGCTGGTGGTGGTATTCAAGCCGCTATCAATGCATTTAGAAACTTTCTTGATGGTGCAGGTACGTTAAGTGACCCTGTTCGTCAGCGCATTTTTACTGTTGCAAATGATACGGCAAAAACGTGGTTTGACAAATCACAAGAAGAATATGAGCGTATTAAGAAAACAGCAAAATTGTATGGGATTAGTGACGAGATTGCTGAACAAGTATTTGCGAAGCCTCGCGCATTAACGGTAACACCACTGCCAGCTGAAGGTGGTGATGGTGACAAACCAATTCCTGAGGTAATACCGCAGTCGGCAAAAGATGCAGGTCTTGAACAACCAGATTGGGACCGCATGAATGACGATGAAAAACTTCCATTCTTGGAGTAATTGATATGGCCGTAACAGCAGAACAACAGGCAGCAGCTGAAAAATACCGAAAGCGCATTGCAGAACAAGATCAAGTACGAGAAGAAACGCCTACACAACGTGGTCGTGCATTTCTTCAAGGCCTAACATTTGGTACAGCAGATGAAATAGAAGCATGGCTTCGCAGTGCAAATGACGAAGAATATGAGCAACTGCTAAACGAAATTCGCGGCAATCTTGATGCGTATTCACAAGCTCGACCATGGGAAGCTGGTATAGCAGAAATTGGTGGTGCGGCATTACCTGCTCTTGTCGCTACAGTTATGACTGGTGGTTCAGCATTAGCGGCAGTTGGTGCGCGATTACCTAAACTTACTCAGTTAATCGGTAAAGCTACTGGTAAATTATTTGGAACGTCTGGTACTCAAACAATTACTGGCGGTGCTGTGGTTGGTGCGGGTCAAGGTGCTGCAACAGGTTTCGGTACTGGTGAAGGCGGATTTGAAGAACGCTTGCGTGGGGCAACAGGTGGTGGTGTAATTGGTCTTGGTACAGGTGCAGCAGGTCAGTTTGCAGGTGATATACTTGCAAAAGGCGTAGATGGTTTTATTGATTGGGTTCGCAGAAGCAAAGGCGCAAAAGCAAGTAGTGCGGCAGAACGTGAAATCCAAAGACTTGCAAAAGAGCGCGGTATTAGTGCTGATGATGCATATCGTGAGGTCATGGAAGGTGGCTTATTAGTAGAAAACGCAACTCTGCGCGATGCAATGCGAGCATATCGTGCTCAAGGTGGTGAAGCAGCCGAGATATTACGTCAAGGTTTGAAGCCACGCCCATCCGTTACTCGTCGTGATGTGACAGAATATTTGGAAAAAACTCTTGGTGGTGCTGATCAAAATATTATTAAACAAAATACGTCACGTTTGGCAGAGCTAAAAGATGAAGCAAACAAACTGTATAAACAAGATTGGGCAAATGATAGTGTTCCGCAAAGTCTTGTTTCTGAGCTTGGTATGATTTTCCAATCAGCTCCGCGTGCATTTGATGAAGTACAAGAAGCAATTCAAGCAACGCCTGGTGCTGAAATGTTTTTTAAACTAGATGATGCAGGTCGAGTGGTTGTTACTGGTACGCCAACAATTGGTCAGGCAGAAATGGTGCGTAGAGCAATAGCAAATCGCGTAAGTTCTTTGTACAAAGAGGGCAAAGGAGCCGCCGCCGAAGCACTTGGTGATCTGGAAGGTACTTTACGCAATATCATTGACAATATCAGCCCCGATACACAGGCTGCGCGTCAAACATGGCGACAAATGAATAATGAGGGTGGTGCTTTCGACGTTGGCAAAAGCGTGATGAAAGCAGTGCCTGAAATTGACGTTGCACAAATTGAATGGGAAAAGGCCCTTGCTCTTGGCGATGAAACAACGAAGGCTTTCCGTTTAGGTGTTATGTCATCGCTTCGCAGAATGTTGGGCGGAGGCTCGGCTGCAGGAACTATTAAAAAGCTATTAGACGAAGATAATGCGCAAGGTCAGCTTCTTCGTGAGATTTTTCCAGAACAAGATTTGCCAGAAATGTTGCGTAGGCTTTCTATTGCAAAAGAAGCCAACGATGCTGCAAACGAAATTTTAGGTCAAAGCCCGACAGCAATTACAAACGCACTTGTAAAGCAACAGGGCGGTGATATGGATTTGCTAGATTTAGCAATAGATGGGGCTACTACACTAGGTGTTGCTCGTATGATAATGCGAATGGTGAAAAAGACCGATCCATCGCTTACACCAGATCAGCGTTCAGAAGTTGTTATGTTGCTTATGTCACAAGACGCCAACAGAATTCGTCAGCTACTACAAGATGAAAGTGGACTAGCTGTCATTCAGCAACGCGTGAATAATGCTCTAAATTTTGCGCGCCAAGGTATCGTTGGTCGAGGTACAACACAAATGCAAGCACAAGAAGGCTCTGGTTTGATGGGTCAGTTAATGCAAACGCCGCAGTAAAAAAAGGAAACGATTATGCGAATAGAGCCATTAGATCGTGATACAATAGAAGGCATCGCACAGAAAGCGGTGCAAGATGCGGTAGATTTTATCGAAAGCGAAATTTCCGAACCAAGACTAAGAGCGCAACGATATTTCGATGGTGCCGTTGATATTGGTTACGAAGATGGTCGGTCAAAGGTTGTAGCAACAAAGTGCCGTGACGTTGTTCGCGGCATTAAACCATCTATTCAGCGCGTATTTTTAAGCAATGATAATGCTGTAGAGTTTGTACCTCGTATGCCTGAAGATGTACAAGCAGCAGAGCAGATGACAAAATATGCAAACTATAAATTCATGCAGAATAATGGATTTCGCTTGCTGAATGACGTTTTCCAAGATGCCATGGTTAAAAAGTGCGGCGTTGCGAAGGTGATGTATGACGATAAGACCGAAACAGAAATCACAACGCATACAGGTTTAACTGAAGAAGAGTTTATTTATCTGGCAGAAAGCGACGATATTGAAGTTCTCGAGCAAACTATTTCTATGGAAGTAGAAATTGATGCAGAAGGCATTGAAATGGAGCGTCCTATTTACGACTGTAAATTGAGCCGCACACTAAGTGGTGGTGATATTTCAATCGTATCAGTGCCGCCAGAAGAGTTTTTCGTTGATCGTAATGCTAGATCAGTAGACGATTTCTTTGTGATCGGTCACCGAACAGACCTTACAATCGGTGATCTGTTGGCAATGGGCTACGATGAGGACGATTTATTTGGTGTCACTGGCACCATGTCTACCATTGAAAGCGAAGCTGAATTTGAGCGCAGAGGCTATGCTGTTGACGAAGATGACGACGAAAGCGTTGACCCGACTTCTAAAAAAGTAGTTGTTACAGAAGCGTATATGAAAGTAGACGCTGAAGGCACAGGCATTCCGCAGCTTTATCAGTTCATCTTGGCAGGTGCTGGTTATAAAATGCTATCGTACGAATTGGCAGATGAAGTACCATTTGCGATTTTCGAGGTAGATCCAGAGCCACATGCATTCTTTGGTCGCAGTTTGGTTGATCTGGTAATGGATGACCAAGACGCAGCGACAGCAATGCTTCGTGGTGTACTTGATAACGTAGCACTTACAAATAATCCCGGTCTTGAAATCGTAGATGGTCAGGTTTCTGTTGATGATTTGCTTAATAACGAGATCGGACGAATTGTTCGTGTAAAACAGCCCGGTGCTATTCGTGAACAAGTTGTGCCATTTACAGCAGGTTCTACATTACCAGCATTACAATACTTTGATGCTCTTGTGGATAACAAAACAGGCGTAAGCAAAGCTGCACAAGGTCTTGATCCTGATGTACTTCAAAGCGCAACTGCAACGGCTGTTGCAGCAACCATGGAAGGCGCGGCAGGGCAAGCAGAGGTCATAGCACGCAATCTTGCAGAAGGCGGTATGCGCCGTTTATTTAAGTTGATCGCTGCTACGATTATCAAGAACTCAAAAAAACAAGAAATCATACGACTTAACAATCAGTTCGTTGCGGTAGACCCTGCGGTCTGGAACGCTGATATGGATATGATTGTAAATGTCGGTATCGGTACTGGTAGAGAGCAAGAGAAAGCCGCTGTTCTTCGTGAAACCTTGCAAATGCAAATGAGCGTATGGCAGCAGTATGGTCCGAGTAACGGATTGGTTACTATGACCAATGTTCGGAATACACTTGCAGATATGCTTTCTGCGGTGGGGCTTAAAAATAGTGACAGATACTATTTGCCTGTAACACCAGAAAGTGAACAGCAACTTATTGCACAGAAACAACAGGAAGCGGCACAGGCACAGCAAGCACAACAGCAAGCAGGTATGCCAGCAAGTGATCCAAACCAAGCATTCTTGGCGGCAGAGCAAATGAAAGCTCAAGGTAAAATGCAGGTCGATATGGCCAAGTTGCAACTAGATGCACAAAAAGCTCAAGCAGATCAGCAATTCAAGATGCATGAGCTTGCAATGAAAGACGATTTACAACGTGATGAAATGGTCCAAGACCTTGCAGTTGAAGTTGCAAAGATTTTAGGGCAATATGGTGGCCAAGTTGATGTTGCGGCTATTAAAGCAGAACAAGATGCACCAAGGCCGCATAACGAACAAATGATGGGCGGATATGGAATACAAGAAACGCGCGGCACGAGCTAAAGCTTTATTACGTGACGAAAATTTCCTATCTGCATTAGAGGATTTACGAGAGCGACAGAAAATTGTTTTCGTAAGTAGCGCCGCGCACGAAGTAGAGAAACGAGAAGAAGCTCACTCTATTGTTCGTGCGTTAAACCAAATTGAGTATCTACTGCAAGGTGATATTGATGCAGAGACACTCGTAGACAAGAAAGGATCGGCACCGCAATGACGACTGAACCTAATGACGGAAGCATTAGCTCCGTGGCTTCAATGCTCATGGAAACACCAGAGCAAGAAACGCCAACACAAGAAAATCAGAGCGAAGCAGTAGAAGAAACTACAGAGACAACTGACGACGGTCAGATCGACGTAGAGGATTATATTGCCGAGAGCGACGATGACACTGGCTACGATAGTGACGAGGGTTTAGACCTAGATAGTGAATTCGTAGATGAGGATGACTATACAGCAGAAGCCGCCGTTCCCTTGGAGCTTTCCGATGACCTAGAACTTGAAGTCAAGTCCGATGGTCGCATGAAGAAAGTGACCCTAAAGGAGCTAAAGCAAGACTTCGCTGGACAAGATTACATCCAAAAGGGCATGGAGCAAAATGCTGAAACTCGTAAAGAGTTAGAAAATTTGCACCAAGCCATGTTAGCGGAGCGTGCGCAATTGGCACAACGCATTGCTGACTTCGACAATGGTAACGTCCCAAAGATGCCGCAAAAGCCTTCTAAGGAACTAGAAAGTAGTGACCCTTTGGCTTATGCAATTCAGTTGGGCGAGTATCGTGACGCTGTTGAGGAGTACGATAAGTTTCAACATGAAAGTCGTGCTTTAAAAGAGCGTCAAGCAGAACAAGAGCATCTACAATTACAAGCGTATCGTGCACAACAAGCAGAACAACTAAAACAGGAATTACCTGAGTTGCGTGACCCTGAAAAAAGCAAGAAATTGCTTAATGATATTCAGCAGACTGCAACAGGTTACTATGGTGTTCCTCAAGAAGTTCTGGGTGCGCTATCGCATGGGTGGGAGTTTAAGATTATGCGCGATGCAGTTGCCTATCGCAAGCTAGTGGAAAAAAGAGGAAAAGTTGAGCAAAAATCACAAGGTGCTCGACCTGCTCTTAAGCCCGGTGCAAAGCGAACAGAAGACGGTAAAGCTAAAAAGCGCCAACAAACACGCTCTCGGATGAAAAAACGCGGCGATATACCAAGTGTCGCCCAGTATCTATTGTCATAGCGAAAGGAGAACACCATGGGTGTTTCAGCTAATACAAACGAGACGTATGACGTCACAACAATACGTGAGGACATTCAAGATGCCCTTACATCTATCACACCAACAGAGACAATCTTTATGTCTACTATTGGTACACGTACTGCAGAAAATACCTACTTCGAGTGGGCAGAAGTTGACCTTGCAGCAGCAAGCACTTCTAACCGCGTGATCGAAGGTGAAGCTGCGCCAGGCAACGATGCGCCAACAAACGCAGTTCGCAAAGGTAACTACACACAGATTTCAGATAAAGTGGTTGAGGTTTCTTCAACTGCAAATGCTGTCAATGGTGTTGGTGATGCGCAAACTGTTGCTGAGCAAGTTGCTTACAAACTGAAAGAGCTTAAGCGTGATATGGAAGCAATGCTTCTAGCAAACGTTGCGGCTTCTGCAGGTGCTTCTGGAACAGCGCGTCAAACAGCGGGTCTACCAGCATTCATCACAACAAACACATCGTTTGGTACAGGTGGTGCGGCAGGTACAACATCTGGTTCTGGCGAAGCGGGTTATCCTGATGCGGCAGCAACAGACGGTACACAACGTGCAATCACAGAAGACATCTTGAAAACTGTTATCGCATCTTGCTGGGATGAAGGCGCAGAGCCATCAGTTGTTCTTTGTGGTTCGTTCAACAAGCAAACTATCTCTGGTTTCACAGGTAACGCGACACGTTACAAAGAAGCAGAAGACAGCAAGCTAAATGCAGCGATTGATGTGTACATCAGTGACTTCGGTGAATTGCAAATTGTTCCTTCTCGCCACATTCGTGCGCGTGACGTATTTGTACTAGATCCGAACTACGCAGAAGTTGCGTATCTACAAACTGCAAAGCAAGAACCATTGGCAAAAACAGGCCACGCAGAGCGTCGTTTGCTTTCTGTCGAATATGGCTTGCAAGTGACTTCACAGAAGGCACACGGTTTCGTAGCAGACTGTACAACATCATAATAGATTGGGGGCTTCGGCCCCCTTTCCCTTCTAGGAGGTGGGTATGCCTAAAGTAAAAATAACAACAGATCGCACATGGGTTCACGGCGCAAAAGCTGAAATGGGCGCAGAGTATGAAGTATCTGCAGAAGAAGCCAAGGCATTAATTGCAAACGGATTTGCTTCCGAAGTTAAAACAGCAGCCAAAAAAGCTGCCCCGAAAAGAGCTCGTAATACAAAAGGCCAACTCAAAGCTGACGATCCGTCTACGCCAGATGTGAACGAGGCTTGGGAAGGTGGTAAAGCACCAAAAAAAACAAAGGCTAAAAAGTCATGAGTGAACTAATTACTAATATTCGCGAAGAGGATGGCAAGGTTCATGTGTCTCGTACACAAGATATTCAGCGCATTCTCGACTTTAACAAAGAACGCAATATTCAAGGACACGATCCTAAATCGGACATGCGATTGGCAGGTTCTATACCGTTTGTGGTGGTAGAAATGTGGATAAAGGAAAGTGGTCTCAAATTGGGATCGAAAGAGTTCGCAGAATATGTTAAAAAGAAACTGATGTCAGGCGATTATGGCAAATTAATTGCCAATGGATATTGAGGGCAGCAGTAATGGCAAGAACGGCAAACGAAGCGCATCAGCGTATTGATGCTATTGAACCAAGAGTAACCAAATTGGAAACAGAGGTTCACATACAGTTCAAGGAAGTCTTTACGCGCATTAAGCGTTTAGAGACCATACTTATTGGTGCTGCGGGCACAATCATCGCTATGCTTGTTGCGGTGTTAACAAAGATGGGTTAGGTCGATGGACCCCGTCAGTTGCGTAGCCCTTGCCACAGGAGCTTATAAAACTCTTAAGGCGGCAATAAGCACTGGCAAAGATATTCAGGAAATGGGCAACACTATTGCAACGTGGGGCCAAGCATTTTCCGATTTTAATAGATTAGAAGAAAGACAGAAAAACCCGCCTTGGTGGGAAAAAACATTCAAAGGTTCCGACGAAGAAACCGCTATTTTAATTTGGAACCAAAAGCGCAAAATGGAACAAATGCGCAAAGAAATTAAGGACCATATTTCATTCATATATGGACCTAGTGCTTGGGATGAAGTTCTACGAATTGAAGCAGAACAAAGGCGTATTCGCAAAGAAGCTGCTTATCGTAAGCAAGAGTTTATCGACAGTTGCATAAATTGGGCTGTAGGGCTTACTGCATTTGTGGTGGGCGGTGCCATTTTAGCCTTTGCGATATACATCGTTGGTAAGGCTCGAGGTCGTTGGTGATGTGGGTTCTAGTGTGGCTTAGTTTTATAGATACTAAGTTCGAATATTACCAACTTGGGACATATGGAACGCAAGCGCATTGTAATAAAGAAAAAGCCAAGGCAGAGGTAATGGTGAAAAATGCCAACCAAGCAGTCTATTGCTTTGAAATTAGTAGAAATTAAGCCGAATGTCTGGTGTGTGTACAAAAATGAAAAAGTGCTTATAATCACCACCCATAAGCGCATAGCCGAAAGGTTGTATGATGAACACAGAAAACTATGATTTAAACGGAAACGGCAACATTGATCCTGACGAAAGGGAAATAATGTTGGAGGATCGTCGCCGCAAAATGGAAGACGAAGACCATAAGCGCGATGCACAACTCAAAATGACTTGGTTTGCTTTATCTGGAATGCTTGGTTATCCGTTTTTAATAGTGCTTTCCTCATATCTAGGATTGGGACAAGCTGCAGAACTACTCACTGATATTGCGGCTGTATATGTGGTGGCTGTGTCGGGTGTTACAGCAGCTTATTTTGGCTTCTCAAGTATGGGAGCTAAGAAATGATACAGGCACTAATAGGGCCGCTTTCTGAGCTTGCAGGTAGTTGGTTAAAAGGTAAGGCCGATGCACAAGCTGCAGCAGCTCAATTAAAGCTCACAGAGGCAGAGGCAAAAGCTAAAATAATGCTTTCCAAAGAAACATCCGTTGCGGATTGGGAACGTATTATGGCTCAAGGCTCACAGACAAGTTGGAAAGACGAATGGCTTACTATTCTTTTTAGTATTCCATTAATTCTTTGCTTCTTAGGTGAGTGGGGACGCACTGCAGTTGCGGAAGGATTTGCGGCATTAGAAATCATGCCTGAGTGGTATCAGTATACTCTCGGCGTTATCGTAGCAGCTAGTTTTGGAATTCGCTCTGCTACAAAATTCTTTGGAAGGAAATAAAATGGCTTACAAGCTAGGAAAAGGTAGTCTGTCGAAACTTGAAGGCGTAGACGAACGTATGGTTGCGGTTGTTAAGCATGCAATAGGTGTAACCAAGCAAGACTTCTCTGTTATTTGTGGCTTACGTACCATTGACGAACAGCGAGAGCTTGTTGCCAAAGGCGCAAGCAAAACGATGAAATCAAAACACATTGATGGATTGGCTGTCGACCTCATGGCGTATTGTTCGGGTGATCGTTGGGAACTAAATCTGTATGACGAAATAGCAGACGCAATGAAATCAGGTGCAGAGGCTGTAGGTGTATCTGTTCGCTGGGGCGCTGCTTGGAACGTGCCTGACATCGGGAAATGGAAAGGCACAAGCCATACGTTTTACCCTAAAAACACTCAAGCTGAGATTACAAAAGAATATAATGGCACAATGGAAGATGCCATGAATTATTATGTAGACATAAGGCGTGATGAAGGTCGTCGTCCGTTTATTGATGCTCCTCACTTTGAACTGATTGTCTAAGTTTTGGTCGAATTGACTTAGATAAAATACCAGTATTTTTGCAGTATAAATTGGCATTAAGGTGATCGGATAGCCCTTCGTTGGCTCTGATCACCATTTGGCATGTTTCACTGTTTGGCAGTATTAATCTGCTGCGCATCCATTCACCACGAATTTGGTATTCAAGTATAAATAAAAAGAAATATTCCATATTGCATTCCTGTTTTGTTCTCTGTTAAAAATTTCTGGTGGGCGGTTTTCTGTAACGTCACGATAAGTTTTTGTTGGTCGTATCAGTCTCGCTCTAGCCCGAACTTAGCGCCGCCCACACGATTAATCTAAGCCTTTGCGTTTTCGTGCCTGATCGCGAGTTTCGCCATATCTCGGCCTACCGCCACGCCGTGCTTTTTCTGCATAATCAATGTTTGCTGCTATTCTAAGCTCTCTTAGTTGTCTATTAGTCTTGTAATCGTTTGCAACAAGAGCGGCCATTTCTGCGCCCATCTTTGCTTCAAGTTCTTCGTAGTTTTTTATTTTATTTTGTGTTATGCTATTTTCAGACATGAACAACTCCTTGTTTATTTTTGCCTCATACAACTAGCCCCCGCCCTCCCACGGGGGCTTTTTCTTTATAATCGGTGCAAAATTAATTTCAACAAAAAGTAAATAATTCGTTGACAGTGCTAACTCACTTGATAGGAAGTACTTACAAATCGAGAAAACTGGAGGTTCAAATGCTTGATTTTACTACAGAAAATAACTGGAACTTTGAAACTATTAAAGAACCTGTACTTCGCCCTAACGGTCAAGAGGTGCCAAATCTTTTCAATTTGGTTCGCACCGACACCGATGAGGTTCTACACACTCACCGCAACTCATACACTGTGCTACCGCACGATGATGTGGTCAACGCTACCCACGACAGCATCAAGGCTGCAAACATTTCTAACGACTTTGATTTCAAGGTAGATTGCCTAGACAGTGGTAGAAAAATGCAGATCGAGGTTTTGTTCAACGATTTGGTCACAGAACCATCGGTCGGTGATCACGTCAAATTTCGTATCCGTGCTTTCAACTCATATGATGGTTCATGGGCATTCCAAACATCTGCAGATGCAATGAGACTTTGGTGCTCAAATGGCTGCACTACAGCGGACAGCATTTCAAAACTCTGGATGCGCCACACTGCACAAATTTCTACAGAAGGTGCTGCAGCTAAAATTGTTAACGGTCTCGAGGTTTTCCACACACAAAAAGATTTGTGGCAACAGTGGATGGCACAGAAGGTTGACCGCAATACTGTGGAACAGTTCTTCAAGCGCACATTGGTTAATCACAAGACTAAATCGACTGAAGAAAACTGGAACAAAAAACAACTAGAAAACTTGATGGGTCAACTAGACAGCGAATTCAACGATCTTGGTAGAAACCAATGGGCTGTTTATAACTGCATGACACACTGGGCTACTCACACACAGGGCGCAAAAGCACCACACAATGTGACACGTGACCGTGAACAGAAGGTTGCCATTGCTCTTAACAAATCAGCTTGGGTGAAAGGGGAATTGGTATGACCAAACAGGATTATGCGATACTGATCATATTCGGTATCTTGGCCACCATCGCGGCACTTAATATAGATAAACTGATGGTAATATAACGAGAAGGGGCTTCGGCCCCTTTTTTAATGTAAATAATTTATTGACAATAATCCTACATTTTGTAGGATCGTACTTGTAACTACATATCGGAGGTTCACATGGGTTACTTTACACTTGGTAGAAAATCTACTCACATCATCACTAAGGTGACATTGAAGGGCTTAGAACTAGAAATCGTCGCTGAAGGTTCGTATGACTTTGACGAAGGCTATTTCGAGGCAGATATTGCTTATTTGAACGAAACCCGAGAAAAGACTGGTGATTACAAATTGCCTGATCGTGTTTTTAAATATCTCACTAGCACCAATTGCCCACACGCAGAAGATTGGGACGAACTAGCACGGGGGAACTTCTAATGGATACCCAGAACAAACAGATTTTGCACCATCTACGCACACAGCGCAGAATTACTCCAATGACTGCACTGGAAAGCTATGGGTGTTTTAGACTTGCCGCGCGTATCCACGATTTAAAAGAATTGGGACACCATATTGAAACGCAAATGGTGGTTGATGAGCGCACTGGAACACGATTTGGGGAATACACACTAATCAAGGAGGCATCACATGAAGTGGCAAAAACTTCTGGATGACCAACGCAAGGCAAAAAAGGCCTTGATCGTTAAAACACTCAAACAAGCAGGGACACAAGCAGGGGCCGCAAGGCTCCTCGGTGTATCTAGGCAGCAGATGTATACTCTATGCAAAACTTATGAGGTCGAAAGTGTCAAATAGGATGTGGATAGAAACATGGGATGAAATGGTCGCTAGACACGATAGGGAGCGTCGTGAGGCACTGCAATCGCTTTCCGATAGTGGATATACCCAAACAGAGGCAGCGGCGATCCTGAAGCGTTCTACGCAGTTTATCAATAATTACGTTCAGCGATATGGCATTCAGTGGAAAGAAAAGAAGCAGGGGGTAAAGACAAATGCGCGATAGTAAGCTGACGCCATTCGAGGAAAGTTTGCTGAATGATGCTAAGCGCAAAGAGCGAAATGCGCAGGCTGAAGTCAATCGTCGTGATGCAATGCCGAATGCACAAAGGGAACACTATCAAGCTCAACAGGAACTTAAAACTTTGTTGGCTCAGTTACGTCATAATGGGAGGAACGTATGACAGACGACGAATTAAATTTACGAGGATGCTTTCGTGGTGAAGACGTTACTTTAGAGGAATACTTTGCCTGTTTGCCCATGGTAATGGCAGATTATGAAATGGAAAATATGATTTGTTCACCAAAATATCAGTTTGCTGGTAATAATGGTTACGGAACAAGGGTCATGGTGGTCTTTAATCCTGAGAATAAAGATATGGACTTTGACGTTTTCGATGTAGACAAAATGCTAAAAGACATGCGCAACTTTGGTAGAAAGTACGATGCTTAGAACATGCGAATTTATTGTATCTGGAAAACCCATCGGGAAAAGTCGGCCTCGGTTCACGAAATCGGGGCATACCTACACACCGAGAGAAACTAAACAATATGAGCAAAGAATAAAACAATCTGCTTGGGCTGCGATGAAAAAAGCTGGCTTACAGCCTACAGCAAAACGTATCAGCGTTATTTGTTCTGCGCATTTCGACATACCGAAATCATACAGCAAAAAGAAAACACTTGAATGTGAAGCTGGTATACATATCCCAAAACGGCCTGACATAGATAACATTGCAAAGGCGGTTTTAGATGGATGTAACGAAATAGTTTATAACGACGATTGTATGGTGTGGCACCTCTCTGCTTTCAAGCGATACTGCGATCACGAACAAGAGGCACATCTGCATGTAAAAATACAGTGGGACGATGACGAGGTGGAATATGCTAACATTTGATATGGATGGTACGTTAACAGCAAGCTCTGAAAAGATTGACGAAGATTTTGGTAAATACTTGCTTACAGTTTTCAAAAGCAATCCGTGTGCTGTTGTTTCTGGTGCTGATTACGAAAGCATAAAAAATCAACTCGGCTTTGACTTGTGTTACCACGCTGATTGGGTATTTGCTTGTAATGGTGCTCATGTCGTAAAAAACGGCGTGACACAGCACAAAAGCAATTGGGAATTAAAGCGATCTGTCAGGAATTATCTGGAAAACTATCTGCGTGATAGTGATTTTCCGCACCGAACGGGAAAGCATTTTGATGATCGTATTGGCATGTGCAATTTTAGCGTTCTTGGCCGAAATGCAACTAAAGAGCAAAGGCGTCATTATATTGCATGGGATATTGCAACAAATGAACGAAAGCATATAGCTAAAAAAATTAATACAAAATTTAATGGTGTAGTTGCGCGTGTGGCGGGTGAGACTGGCATAGATTTAATGCACAACAATATGAGTAAAGCAAAGATTTTAGACTACCTTGAAAAAGACAGCGTTAAGTTTTTTGGTGATAAAATGAAAAAAGGGGGCAATGACTACCCCCTAGCTGTAAAATTAGACTTCGATCAGCGATTTCCTGTAAATGGTTGGCAAGAAACTCATGATTTATTGGTAGAATTAGGCTTTTGAGTTTCAAATAGAAGTCTTATATCGTCCTGAGTAAGAATAGTCTGGTCCGTATGTTTCTCGCCATAGTTTCGGTTCTTTGTGAAGCGCAATTTTACTTTGATCCCAAAGTCCCTGATGATGCCCTTCGCATAATGGTATAGCTTCTTCATCGCTTACTTTCTCCGTGCCAAATCGTTCGTGTATAGGGTGATGTGCTGTGGTTGGTGATTGTTGATTTTC
>Ga0102963_1000441_pt1 | contig 18007 bp, 36 predicted proteins | sample SalPon2_C_H2O_MG_2_FD_84522 | JGI IMG/M metagenome (GOLD analysis project Ga0102963, IMG submission 84522) | Salt pond water microbial communities from South San Francisco under conditions of wetland restoration - Salt Pond MetaG SF2_C_H2O_MG | ecosystem: Environmental > Aquatic > Non-marine... | reverse complement strand
TCATTGCCTATGGTATATCAAACAGTACCTTATCAAACCTTAAAACTTAAAACATTTGATGCTTTAATTCACAAAAAAGAACCAACTGGATTTTTTACAATATTAAACATTACTGAAGAAGATGTTATAGCTGAAGGTGGCTATCCTTTTCCAAGATCAAGACTTGCAGAGATACAAAAAAAACTTTATGGCAATGGTGCTATTGGTGTTGGTTGGGTCATAGCTTTTACTGAAAAAGATCGTACTGGTGGTGATGGAGATTTTGCTATGTCAATGCGTATGACAGTTCCTACTGTATTGGCTATGTTTAACAATGAAAGCAATGATTACCCACCAACTACAGGCACTGTTATTTTGGGAGAGAATATACAAGGCATAAAAGCTAATGGTGTCAGACAAAACATACCTATTTTTAGAACATCAGCATCACAAGGCGTAGCTTCTGCACCCACAGAGGTTGACAATTTAGTAAGGCAGATACCCTTGCTTATGCAAACACCTGACGGATGGGTGGCTTCTTTTGGAACTGAGGTTTTAAAATCTTTGGCACAACAAAATAGTTACATAATTAAAGGTTCTGAAATTGGCATAGAAGAAATAGCAGTTAAAGGCATACCACCAACCAAACTAGATAAGTACGGTAGACAATGGATAAGTTGGGTAGATACTCCACAAACCACACTGCAAGAAATGGATGTTAAGGGCAAGTTTGTTTTTGTTGGTGTTACAGCAAAAGGTGTTATGCCACAGATAGCAACACCAGTTGGACTTTTAGAACCACATAAAATACAAGCAGCTTTGTCAGAATCTATATTGATACAAGATAGTTTTTATGTACCTAGTTGGAATTTAACAGCAGAATTAGTAATTTTTATTGCATTAGGCTCACTGACGTGGCTTGTATTGAACGCTTTTGGTATAACTGGTGGTTTTGTATTAGCCTTTTTATTTCATGTCCTAGTGGCTTTTATTGGTTTTTATCTAATATCTAAAGGTATGTTGATTGACACTATTTGGTCATTAATTTCAGGTTTTATTATCTCAGCTTCTGCTTTTTATTTACGATTTAGAGAACAATACAAATTAAGACAACAAATTAAAAAACAATTTGAACACTATCTAGACCCAAGACAAGTTAAACAATTGCAAAAAAATCCTGATCTTTTAAAACTTGGTGGCGAAAAAAGAACTTGCACATTTCTTTTTACCGATCTCAGAGGTTTTACAGCTATGTCAGAAAAAGTTTCGCCTGAAGAAGTTACTTATATTATGAACAGGGTATTAACAGTACAACAAGAAGCAGTGCAGTCGCATGGTGGCATGGTTGATAAATATATAGGTGATGCAATGATGGCTATATTCAATGCACCACTTGATTTAAAAAATCACAGCAAGGTAGCTATAGATTGTGCTGTAGAAATTATTTATCAAATAAATCTTTTAAACAAAGAATTGAAAAAAGAGAATAAGCCAAATGTTGCTATAGGGATAGGGATTAATAGTGGTGAAGCAATTATAGGAAACATGGGATCAGAAAATAGATTTGATTATACTGCTATCGGTGATGCTGTTAATATTGCAGCTAGATTAGAAAGTGCAACCAAAGAAAGAGGTGTTGATATTCTTATTGGTGAGCAAACAGAAAGATATTGTGGTTATCATCTAGAATCTCTTGAACCTATAAAAGTAAAAGGCAAAGAAAAGTCATTAAAAATATTCACATGCAGATAAAAAAATTCTTTAAACCATTAATTAATTATTTATTTCCGAGATATCAAATTAGAGTGTCTTTTAACAAAGAGTATGGCGATTCTGATGATAAAATATACATTGCCAAAAAAGTTATTAAACAAAAAGAAAATCATTTAAAGTTTCGTGATCTAAATAATAAAACTATAGAATACAGAAGTGCAGGTGGTTTAAATTACATAATAGAGGATATGTAATGCAACAATTATTAATAGGAGTGATATTGGTCTTAGGTGCTGCAACTTATTATTTGCATAGTCAAAATCAAATACTACAAGCTAACAACTCAGCATTAGAAGGTGCAGTTGCAACCCAAGAAGAAGCTATTAAAACCATACAAGCTGACTTTGAAATGCAAACTCAACAAATGAATGAGTTGAGTTTAAAAAGCCAAGCAGCACAAAGAGAACTGAATAGATACACACAGTTTATACAGAACTATGAACTAACTGCTAAAATTTTAACTGACCCTATAGAAATGCAGAGGAAAATAAATAATGGTACAAAACATATCATGGAAGACATTGAGAAAATCAGCGACACTGTTGATAGTCTTGATGATGGCTTACAGTTGCAGTCTACTACCAACTAAAAAAATAGAAGTTTCAGCAAAACCTCTAGAAAGGCAGATAGTACAACCTATTATGCCTAGAGAGATAGACTTAAAACAACCACAATGGATAGCTGTCACACCTGATAATTGGGAAGAACAATTAGCTTTAATTGAGGAGCAAGAAGGTGAGTTGGTGTTCCTTGCAATGACCATTCCTGACTATGAAGTCATGGCATACAATATGCAAGAGATCAAAAGATACATCACAGAACTTAAAGATGTGGTCGTTTATTATAGAAAAGTAACCACAGAAAACCTTTCAAAAGAAGATTAAATCTGATAGCCTTAAATTTTTCATATAGGAGAATAATATGGGAATGATATTTGAGTGGATTGGTATTATCACTACAGTAGTAACATTGGCTTCTATTGTGTGTGCTTTAACACCAACACCAAAGGATGATAAATTGTTAGGCAAACTCTACAAATTTGTAGAATTACTTGCTATTAACATTCTAAAAGCTAAACAGTAAAAGCAAAGGTGCAAAAGCACCTATTTAATTTTATGGCAACAATCACACCATTCGTTTATAACGCAATCCTTGAAAGAGTCGTGGATGGTGACACTATTGATGTTACTCTTGACTTAGGTTTTTCAGTCCATTTAAAAAAACAACGCTGCAGGTTGGCAGGTATTGATACGCCTGAGTCAAGAACTCGTAACCTAGAAGAAAAAGCACTTGGTCTAAAAGCAAAAGAAAGATTAAAAGAACTTTGTGTAGGTTCATTTAAGATACAATCGTTTGGAAAAGGTAAGTATGGCAGAATACTAGCGATACCATATACAGAAGATGGTCAAGATATTTGTCAAATGCTTATTGAAGAAGGTCATGCAGTTGAATATCATGGTGGTACTAAAACAGCAAGAATCCGTAATGACGGAACTTGGGGAGAATAAAATGCATATATCAGATGAAGGTTTATATCTTATAAAAAAATTTGAAGGCTTAGAGTTAGAAGCTTATCAATGTGCTGCAGGTGTATGGACCATTGGTTATGGTTATATTAAGGGCGTTCAAGAAGGTGATGTATGGTCTGAAGAAAAAGCAGACTATATGTTATTTAGAGAATTAGAAGAAGAATATGAAGGATATGTAAACGATTATGTTCATGTGCCTTTAAATCAATGTCAATTTGATGCTCTCTGTTCGTTTGTTTATAACCTTGGGGGTAATGCATTAAAAAATTCAACCCTGCTAAGGGTGCTTAACTCAGGAGACTATGAGGGCGTTCCTGAACAAATCATGCGATGGAATAAAGCAGGTGGAAAAGTTTTAGCAGGATTAGTTAGAAGAAGGGAATGCGAGTCTTTGCTTTTTCAAGGCATGAGGTGGGAACATATATAATGGCTCTGTCCAAAACCCAAAACAAAAGATTGGGTGCTATCTTATCAGTCATGTTCAAAGAAGATATCCCAAGATATCTTTTATCTGATGTTATTGATGATGGGTATGTAGTTGAAGATGATGATTCTTTTCACCTCACAGATAAAGGCGTTTCAGAAAAAAACAGACTCTGCACACTTGCAGGACTTAATATCAAATATACTAGCGAACAAAAAAAGTAATGTATCTAATGACTTTGTGTCAGAATTGCGAATTAGAGAAGTACAAATGCAAGTGTCCAAATATGACAAACAAAGGCAAATACTGGGAAGAAGAAACCAAAAGATTTTATACTTGGGAAGAACTTAAAGAGTATTACAGGAAAAAATCTAAGAAGTCTGATTAGATTTATCAACCCTAACTTTTCTGCCACTAGCATAAGTCAATTCTCTATAATGACCTGCTTCACTTTTTTGGAAATAATAAATAGTTATTTTTTCATCAAGTTCTTCTCTTAAAAGTTCTTGTTTTCTTTTTTCTTTTGCTTTAATTGCTTTTGGATAAGCCATAGAAATCACCTTTAATTTTATATTTGTAATTAGCTTTTACTGGTGGATTAGTTTTAGTATGCAACATCCAATAAGCACTATCTTTTGCTTCTTTCAAAGATTCAGCTTTTACAGTAAAAGTAGCTTTTTTCGTTTCTTCTATTTCAATTTCATAATATTTCATTTTATTATCCTATTTTTATTCCTTTAATTCTTCTTTTAACAAGCTCAACAAAGCATTGAAACTTTAAAGACCATGAAGAACCATGTGCAACCAAGCTATCTTTTAGCTGACTGTTATATGCTTCTTTAATAATCATTATCTTTCCCCCATTTGCAGTTAATAATATCTTCAAGTTCGTGTTTAGTATTATCATTTAATATGTAATCAACAATAATCCAAGCCATCATCCATATTGCTACTGGCAATATAATCCAAAATAAATAATTCATATAATCCACCTTTTTTTAATGCGTAATTTGACCTTTAGAACCGTCAAACTTCTCAAGTATTAATTCAACAATCATTAATTCCTCTCTTTTAATATCAGTGTTTACAACATATTGAATTAAAGCAGTTTTTATAATATCCAATTCTTTATTATCAAAATAATAATTATCAATCTTCATTAATGCAACACCCTTTCCCTGCATCCGTTCTTCATAAATTCTTGAAGATCATGCCAATCTTTTAAGGTTAAAATATCTGCTACTTCATGAATAGGCATACTCATAAAGTCTGTTTGATATTTAATAGATAACTTAGCCACCTTGCGTTCCAAGGGTGACATATCTTTGAACTCATTATCTGACATTTTATACCTCTCTAGATTTATAAGAAGCAGTTTGACCAGTAGACCATATTTGATCTACTCGTCTTTCTGCATCAGATTTTTTATTGTAAGTTGCTATTTTTTTATGCTCTCCATATCTCCCTATGTGAAAGAAAAATTGGTAAACATCATATACAGTGTTGTTCATTTTGATTCTCCTGTATTTTTAAAGATATGTATTCTTTGAATAATTCTTCAACATTTTCTTTAGTGGCATGTCCCTCAGATATAAATGAGTTTTGAATATCATTTCTACATGAAAGATATTCCCAAACTAATCTCTCATCAATTGATTGGTCAAGATCTTGCATTTTTTCTTTACTATATATAAACATAATTACTCCTATTAATTGTATGGTATGAACTTCATAAAAGGTTCTTCTCTATGACCTTCAGGCAACCATTCTAGTTTTTCTGCAACTTGTTCTATGGTTAACATACAGTCAGTAGTACCACCATCATCTGTTTCGTTGGCAAGTATTGATCTACCACAATAGTTTGCTGCACCTAGCTTAAAGTACATGTTGTCTTTAAGTAGACCCTCATCATCTACATACATAATGACGCCACCACCAAGTGGCACTATATCAAAGCAACTGCATTGCATTGCTTTGTAATAATCATCAAGATTAGATTCACCAATATCTATATAAGATAGGCTTTGATCAAAAGGGTCAATTAATATTGTTTGTATTGTTTTCATAATTGTGGTTCCCCATCTTTATCTAATAATTCTAAACTCGCAGTATTATTATTTATAAAGTTATCAACTAATCTGTCCATATCAACCTCTGTATAAGTTGTTTGTTTCATAAGTTGGCTATCAAAAAACATTTCCATATTGTTCCTAGCAAATATTAATGCTAAGTCAATAAGACCTTTTGAGTTAATTCTATCTTGTTGACCAAGACATTGATCTCCATGAATATCTACAAATTGTTTTATTTTCATTTTATACTCCATAAAAGAAGCAGCTATTAAGCTGCTTCCTTGTTTAATTTGTTTTCTTGGATAACTCTTTCAACATCTTTGACATTGAACACAGTAAAGTATCTTCTGACTTTTTCTTTTTCGCCAGTTTCTTGATTGATTTCTTCTTTGTAAAAGAACAACGAAGTGCCTAAACCTTTAAGACCTTTAAGCATGTCGCCAGTTACTTTGAATACATTCATAGCTTGTTTAAAAGTAAGAACATAATCATCTTCTGAGTAACCTGCTTCTGCAAGTATGTCTAGGTTTCCACCAGTGTATTCTTTTTTGGTTTGGAAGTTTATCATTTTTTTTCTCCTCGCTTTTTAGGGCGTTTATCAATTAATATGAGTTCATTATTGCTCATTTTCTGAAAGATGTAAACCCCTTTTTGGAATTATTTAATTATTTTTAAAAGGGTAAATTATTGTCCTCTTGCTCATCTATTATTGATTTTTTCTCCCATAATTTTTTCGCCCAAACTTTACCAAAATTAATCGGCAACCCATAGCTAGCGAAAAACTTATATTCATCACCAAACTTCGTATGAAGCTGTGAATGATGATGTACACATAAAGGTATAGCATTTCTATCATTGGCTTTTAAAGACATACCACGCACTCCGTCATAAGGCTTTAACAAGTGATGTGCTTGTACCTCTTTAGAATGAGAATAATAACCTGCTTTACATAACAAACAGGGCAATGTTCTTATCCACGCAAGATGTTTGCTGTCCTTAAAAGTTTTTTGTGGCAATTTAAAAAGGTATCTTTTTTGCTATTTCTGAATCTGAGTTATTTTCATCTTCCTGAACTTCACGAAACCCAAGGCTTGTAAATGGATTTCCGTTGCTTGTTTCTTTAGCCCAACAACCTAACTTATAAATCACTCCATCTATAGTTACTTTGCCACCCATATCAGGAGTTCGTTCATTAGTTTTGTCAGAGTTTAAATGCATTAAACCAATAGACATCATCATTTCATATTTGGGTTGACCTTGTTTACTGAAACTTTTAACAATAGCACCATATTTTTTTTCGCCATTGATAACAAAGCTACCTTTTCTTTCTATTGTTGCATCATTCTCATGCCACAAGTAGCCTTTTTTTTCATCATCATACTGTTTATCTTCCATTTTTTTCTCCTATTAATTTATATTCAAAACCTTTGCTATTGAACATTTTTCTTTTTTCAACCACTTCCCCAAAATTTGCAAGGTTATATTTTTTTCTTTGGGGTTCTTTTCTTAAATCTCTAATCGCAGCACTGATAGATGGTTCTCCATAAAAAACACCAGTCTTGTCTTTTATTTTTTGTTGTAGCTTCCAAAAAGTCCACCAACCATTATCACGCATACAAAGATAGACACAATCATTCAAAGTTAATTTAGGCATACAAGTCCACCATTTTTTCATATGACTGTTTTAGGGTCACATCTTTATCTTGAATTGAAAGATATGCTCTTTCTATCTCATTTGTATTTAACGAAAACAATTCTCTGCGTTGCTCATCATTAAGCAACCCCATTTGAACTCTAATAGATTGTATGAAAGATACAGGAGTTTCATCTATAGAGACTTCATCACTATCAAGTCGTTTTAATATGAAACCATTTATTTTTTGTTGATTAGAAGTGTTGGTTTTTATTTCTTCAGTTTCAACCCTATCCTCTAAATCCTCACCTCTGTATATATGTGCACCAAGTCCAAACATAGACATACATTTAGTTAAACATCGCATTTTTGTATTGGCGATATCAACTACATTCCAGTCTTTTTTTGCGTTGTTATTATAGTCAGTAACTGCTAACCACATAGTTCTAGTTACGCCTTTTATTGTAACCTTGCAATGTACCGATGCAGAGCCATCAGGATATACTAAACAATCCATTGTTCCATAAGTTGGATTATCAAATTCTTTAAATTCATAATCTACCTCAGGAAAGTATTTGTGTATCTCTTGCCACATATCAGTCCAACTAAGATAATCAAATTTACCTTTTTTATCTTTTATTTTATCCATGCTGACCTTGTTTAAGGTGTCCCAAATTTCTTTGTAATTAGCACTCATTTTATTCTCCATAGTTTTTTTGCAGCATCTTGATCTATTGGGTTTGACCATCGCCAATCGTCAAAGTCAGGATAGAACAAACTTGCTACTTGGTTAATATCATCTGAATATGAAAGTACATTCATCATAGAAAATGCAGCTTTCTTCAATTCATCTACTCTTTTTTCTATATCTGTTATTTCAATAGATACAACTTCGGCTTTAGACCTAGTTACATGTATGAAATCAGCATACGGAACACTATCTTCGGCATAAGCATAAAGGCTAAGCTGACGACAGATTGTTGAAGGTATCTTAGACATAAGCCGACCAGTGGTCTTTATATCTCTAGTAACACCCTCATATTGAAGATCAATATACCCAATGATTGGAACAGGTATATCTTCAAATTCTACTTCAATTCTTTTTTGGCACTCTTGAGGTTTACCAAGTTTTGCATAAAACGGTATAGCAACTTCTAAATATCTTTGTAAATTATTTCTTTCTTTGTCTACAGCATCTACATCGTAGTTAAAAGTTTCATTATGTTTTTCATATAAAGCATCAAAATCATATTCTGAATTAGAAACTGATCTATGAATTTTCTTTTCTATAGATAAATCATTTTCAAAAGATTTGCATATAGCATCATCTATAACAGTACCACGCCACATGGCAGGATTTGGTATACCTCTATGACCACTAACCTTAAGAATCCAAGATGCAGGATTGGTTATAAATTGATTTATGGCACTAGCTGATAAGTGGTCTATGTTATGAACTGCAAATGGATTATTTTTCATTTTTATTATTATCTAAATAATTTTCAAGCCAATCTCTAGCTTCTTTAAAACTTCTTCCAATCCTAGTTGGACTTATTTGTACCTCACCATCGTAGACTTCCCAATCTTTATATAAAGAAAATGTTTTTATTCGGTATTGTTTATAACCATAAAGTGATTTGCTTGAGTCATGAACATAGTGGTTATAGCAACCTTGTAGATGTTGGCGTTTGGGGTGTAGTTTAATTAATTTGATTCTCATTTTATTACCTCATTTTATTATGTAACATCATTATAAACCCTTTTCGGAATAAATAAAGTATTAATTTATATTTAGACTGTTCAAAATATTAATTAAAACATATAATACTATTTGGAATATAAATTATGAAATTACAACAATACCTAAAAGAAAATAATTACACTCAAATGTCATTTATTGATCAGATAGAAATGGCTAAAGGGGTGCGAATACCACAAGGTACTTTAGCTAAATGGATACTAGGAACGAGAATACCTAGACACGATGAAATGGTGATCTTGCATGATGTAACAGAAGGAGTTGTATCTCCGAATGATTTTTATAATATAAATAAAGGGCAGTAAATAATGAAATTTGAAATCTCTGAACACAATATAGATAAAATTGTCCCATATGAAAACAATCCTAGGACTAATGAAAAAACTGTACAGCGTGTGATTGACAGTATACAAAATTTCGGTTGGCAAGTTCCCATAGTCGTTGATGAAGAATTTATAATCTTAGCAGGACATACAAGATTAAAAGCAGCAAAATTAATGGGTCTTGATAAGGTTCCAGTAAAGATCGCTAAAGGTTTGTCAGAAGAACAAAAAACTGCTTTCAGAATAATGGATAATAAAGCACAAGAGTTTTCTTCTTGGGACTCTACACAACTAGCAATTGAGTTTGATAAGTTAGCTGATGGTGATTTTGATTTGAAATTAACTGGTTTTGAGTTTGAAGAAATACAAAAGATAAACAGTGAATTATTGAAATTTGATTCTCCAGAAGTTGATGAAGATTTTAATTCATTAAATATATCTGAAGATTTTGATATACCTGAGACTAATATAAAACAATTTATGTTGTTATATGATATTGAAACATTGGTTAAATTTAAAGATATGTTAGATAAATTAAAAGATAAATACAATCAAGATAATTATTCTGATATCGTTTTCAATGCAGTAAAAAATGAATCAGAAAGAAATTCCTAAATTAATCTTATCTCCCGTATTGACCAAAAAAGAAACTGATGATCTTAGGGGAAGGTACGCAACAGATAATGATTATAAAATATTAATAAACGAAGATTGCGATGCTTATACTGATGAAGGCGAACCTTTGTTTTTTTTCAGGAAAGGCAAAATCCCACAAAAAGTTTGTGAAACTGCATTCTACAATTTAAGAGGTGCAGCAACAAAAACTGAGAACAGAGGAACAGCAGCAGGTCCTTTAGATAGCGATGATCAAATCGGTCATAAAACTATATCAACTCATAGATACAGAGAGATAAAACAAGACGGAACTTTAAGCAAGGTAATGAGGGCAAAAAAAGTAAATTCAGGGATAGCAGGTTACTTTGATAGGAATACAAGGTTCCCTTATTGCAGGCAAACAGCCTTTACAGAAAAAAATAAAGAAGCGTTTAGCAAATCTATACCTTTTCTAAAATATATAAGCCATATGTTTGCAGAAGCTTGTCCTGAAAGATATGAAGCACAGAAAAAAGTGGTTGATGCGAGTAGCAAAGATTTTATTATCACTGATACAGTTTTTAGCACTGTTACAGTTAATAAAAATTTTCAAACAGCATATCACACAGATGCTGGAGATTTAAAAGAAGGATTAGGAAATTTAGCGGTGTTAAGTGCAGGTAAATATCAAGGGGGATATACAGTTATGCCTAGATATGACTGTGCTTTTGATTTAAGTAGTGGTGATGTTTGTTACTTTGACGTGCATCAAGTTCATGGTAATACAAAAATGGATTCTAAAACACCTTACGAAAGGGTGTCTATAGTTTGTTATTACAGAGAAAATATAAAACATTGCAAGACGATGAAAGAAGAACTTGACAGGGCAAAAAAAAGAAAAGAAGGAGATAAAATTAATTGAAGATAATAATTCCGACCTACATGCGTGAGGATGATCAAAAATCATGGAAAAATTTACCTTCTCATATACAAGACATTACATATCTCGCTACTGACTCATCTAGGGTTGATTTATTAAAATTTCATAATAAAAGAGCTAATATCGTTGATTTAGGCGTAACTGACGGTATAGCTGACACAAGACAAAAGATCATAGAAAAATATAAATGCGAAAAAATATTTATCGTTGACGACCAATGTTTATTTTATGAAAGAAACCAAGAAAATAAATTAATAAGAATGAATGAAAAAACTTATGAATCAATGTTGCATGAATTAGAAAATAATCTTGATAAGTATATATGGGTTGGTATAAGTGATAGAGCAGGAAATAACAGGGTTTTAGAAAACACTAAAGAAATACAAAGATCATATTCTTGTTATGGTATAAACACAAAAACTTTCAAAGAACACGACCTGAGCTTTGACGGTATGTATAAAAAAACAGGTGCAAAAAATTTTGAAGATTTTTATGCATTGTTGTCTCTTTTAACAAAAGGCAAAAAAAATTTGATGCTATATAAGTTTGCATTCAGCCACAAACATGGTAAGAAAGGTGGTAACTCTGAATTTAGAAATAATCAGACTCATGAATTATGTTACAAAACATTACAAAAAGAATTCCCTCAATTTGTTAAGCTCAAATATAAAATGAACCCTAGTTGGACAACTCAAGATGGAGACAACAAAAGGCTTGAAGCCGTAATCCAATGGAAGAAAGCATATGAATCACGAAAAAAGAATAGTCTGTGATCTAGACGACACAATTAGCGTTACCCTGAACAGGGATTGGGAAAACGCAAAGCCTGTGATGCCTGTTATAAAAAAAATAAATGAACTATTTGATACTGGTTGGGAAATTATTATTTTAACAGCGAGAGGTCAAATTAGTTGTAATGGTGATTGCGAAAAAGCAGATGATAAATATAGAAAACAAATAGAAACATGGTTAAAGAAACATAAAGTCCAATATCATAAATTATCATTCAATAAAATTTTAGGTGCATATTACATTGACGATAAAGCATTAAACCCTGAAGAATTTTCAAATTTAAAAGTAGAAAGATTGTATGGAATGAGTGGTTCTTATGTCTTGCGACAAAATGATTTAGTTTATAAAACGCAGAGGAATGCTATTGATGTCATTGATTGGTATAAAAAAGCAAATAAAATAAATTTGCCTATACCTCAAGTCTATAAATTAATTGGCGATACTATAACTATGGATTTTATTGAAAAATCTTGTGATAACAATATTTCAAAGATATGTGATCAAATAGAAAGTTATAAAGATATAAAATTAAATGAAAATGATTTTGATGTTTATATAGAAAGATTAATAAAACACATAGATGAATCAAACCTATCACGCAGTTTCATAGAATTTTTCCCTGATATAGATTATATGAATGAAAACAAATCTTTTTGTCATGGGGACGCATCAATTGATAATTTCATAACATACAATAAAAAAATTTTTAACATTGACCCAATATACAGCAAAAGCGATTATACAAGTTGGCTTTTAGATATAAGCAAACTATCAATGTCATGTGAAAGATTTAATGTTATGTTTGGTAGGATTGAGGGTAATGATTATATGAGAGCAAGATATAAAAATATACCTATGGCTTCTTTAGAGCTAACACATTGGATTCGTTTTTATAAATACACAGATGATAAAAAATCATGTTTGCAAAAAATTGAAGGTTTGTGCGATGTTATCTGAAATTGAAAAAAATAAAAAATTAAAAAAAATTGTTGGCTACACATGTAGTACATTTGATATTTTACATGCAGGACATATAGCGATGTTGGCTGAAGCAAAAGCTAATTGTGATTATTTAGTGGTCGGTCTTTTAAATGATCCGACAATTGATAGACCTAATAAAAAAAATAAACCAGTTCAAGGTATATTTGAAAGATGGGTGCAGGTGCAAGCTGTAGAATATGTTGATTGCGTTATACCATTTTCAACTGAGCAAGATATTATAGATATGTTGTTACTGATTAAGCCTGATATAAGATTCGTTGGCGAGGAATATTATGGAACGAATTTTACTGGCTGTGATATTGAAAATGTAAAAATATATTTTAATAAAAGAGAACATTCTTTTTCATCAACAGAATTGAGAGACAGAGTAGCTAAAGAAACAATCAAAAATTAGTTTTTAAACCTGCTGACATAGTCATCCCAGTCATCTTCTTCATTTTCGTACTTTTTGAATATATGTTTGCTTGTATCATATGTGAACTTAGCTTCACCAATTTTTCCGTATAACCCCTGTTCTCTTATTTTCCTTGTTATAACTCTTGTGCTGTTATTATCAAAGTCCCTGTGTACAGTTAATACTGCATCAGCTTGGTTGTGCCAATGTGCAGCACCACTAATGTCATATGCAGTAGGTGGTGTATAAGAACCATCTTGACTTTTAGGAAGTTTAGTTGGATGTGCAATCACCCAACAACAGACCTCATATATCCTCGTAAATCTTTTGCACAAAGAAATAAAATCTCTTATATGCTCATCTTCTCTTTGATTCCCACTTCTAATTGCTGATACCTCGTTAAAGGGGTCAATGACTAAACCCTTGATTCCATGTTTATATATTGCACTTTTACCAATGTTCAAAATTAAATCAATTGAGGGTATGGCATCTTTGGTTTCAATAAAATAAAAATGTTTGTGTATAAATTCAAGTGCTGTGACCATTTCAGTTTTGCTCATTCTATTGCCGTAACCCTCATCAAATGATTTGCCAGTATACATCTGTAATAATCTTCTAATATGCATAGAAGTAGAATGTTCAGGTGAAAACAAAGCAAAAGACCAACCATGATTTTCAGCTAGTTTAATTAAGCATTGATCAAGGAATGCAGATTTACCATGGTTAGGTATTCCAGTAATGACACAAAAAGTGCCAGTCATTGGCTTATATATGTCGTCAAGACCCTCTAAGCCGACCTCTATGGGTTTTTCATAATTACCCTCATATAAGTCATTGATCTGATCATAATAGTCTCTAGCAGTGTGTAAACCCTCAATCGGATATGGTTCAGCACCCTCTATTATCTCTCTGAGTTTCATTGCACCATGTTTTACTAAAACATCATTCGCATCCTTGCAATTATCAGGTGTTTTTACAAACCAACATATGTCTTTTCCAAATCTATGTAACAGTTCTTTATGTAAGGCTTTTCCACTTGTATCATTATCTGTGAATAAAACTATTTTCTTTGCAACCAACTTGCAATTTTCAAGTGCTTTATACCTAGCATCATTTTCATCACCCTTGTATTCTTTTGGTGCACCATTTGGTAATGTTGTGCCGTAATTAATACCACATTCAGCTAAAGACAAAACATCCATTTCACCCTCAGTGAAAATTACAGTATCTGAGTTACATATCCTATCAAAGTTATAGAGTGTAGATTTCGTGTTTGGCGTTTGTCTAAATTGTTTTTCAGTTGTTCTATATTTAATGTTAGCTAAAGTTCCATTTTCATCAAAATACTGAAAGCCTATCCAGTTGTTTTCATTAAATATTTTAAATTCTTTAAGCACATGTTCGCTAATACCTCTTTTCTTAAAATAATCAATCATAAATTGATCACTGCTTACTACAGGGTCTTTTGGTTTTATGTATTCCTTCTTTCTATATGGTGTGTGCAGTCCACCAGTTTTTTTTCCACCTTTCCATTCACAGTGATGACAATTCCAAACTACACCATCTGAGTTTATGGTCACAGAAAGCGGATTGTCTTTTGGGTTGTGAGGTGGTTGACATTGTGGGCATTTAACTTTTTGATTACCCTCTTGTTGATGTTTAAGATTAATTCTGTTTTCAATTAATGTTTCACTTATATTCATAGTTTATCCTGCAAGATTGTTTAATGTTTTCTTTTTTATAGGCTTATCAACATAATCCAAATATCTCTGTTGATTTAAATAAGTTGTTGGATGTGGTATAAATTTTTCCTCAGTATTTATATTTTCTTGTGCGAAAACCTTAGTTGCATAAATTATTTTTGAGTAATGTTTTTCATCATATTTCAAAAAAGACTTCTGAGCTTGAAACTTTCCTATTTTCCGAGGATATATTTCCCAAAATTCATTGAAAGCTATAACCTCATCATTAATAGTTAAAGTTTTATTATCATCTTTAGTATTATAGGGTAACTGCACCCCCTCCCTCAGGGTTTCATCACCCCTAGGGGTTTCAGAGCCTATTGCTAAATTAAGATGATATCTATTTGATGTATACGCACCTTTATCATTCACCCTGTGCTGTATGCTCAGATAACCTTTTTCCTCAAACTCTTTGATGGCTCTTTGAACGCCCTTGGTATCTTTCAAACCAATAATATCAGCTATGTGGCGATAAGAAGGATAACAAGTACCTTTCTCATCAGCATAATTACCTAATATAACAAGTATGAATTTTTTAGTAGGTGTAAGACCTTTTATCTTCAAGGCTTGGTTTAAACATTCTATTGACATAATACCTCTCTTTTTTTGTTTTTAATTCTTCTTTTATATGTTCCGTTAGTAAAAGGGTTAAAGTTTTTATAATTGCCGTCCTCATCTAAAACATACTCGCTAACAACCATGCCATTTATTCTTGATAGATTTTTATCCCAAGCTGAACTGTTAAGCTTATATATTTTGTCATTCCTTATTGCTAGGCAAAGACCTTTCAATTGATCGTGCAAACATGAAGTATTTGTTCCTGCCCACTCATATTCAGACTTTAAAACAAGCCAGTGAGATACTGTTCCATGACCGAAGGCACCAGTGTCTGAGTAGCATTTATCCCAATCCACCATTTCTTGGTTTGAGTCTAGTAATTTAACAGCTAAAGTATTAATAGTTTTATTCATTATTTGCTCCTTTATTACGATGCTTGGGAAGCATCAATATAATTATAAACTTGTACATCACCACGATTACCAACGAAACCAATAATCATGTTATCTGTATCTCGTATAAGCCAACCACCCATTCTTTCAGAACTGTTAGTTTCTGATGGAATCTTATCGTAGTCAGGGATTAGTGTATTAACCTTGTTGTTGAACTTAGTTAAAGCTTGATTGAAGTTTGAGTTTGTCATTTTATTTACCTATAAATTATCAATTAATATATTCATTATCATCATTTTTAAATAAATGTAAACCCCTTAATGGAATATTTATACTAATATTGATCAATTTCTTTGTTTTTAAAGCGTTTTTGGAATACTATACTGGTAATATTCTAGAAAATATGAACAAAAAAACATCTAAGAACAAACTTACGGATACTATCAAAGCAAAGATAAGAAATGATTTTGTGCATGGTACTGGCGAAGGAGTTGATAAATTATTCCCTACCCTTGATGATTTGATTGATAAATACAAAGTAGCACAATCAACTCTTTACAGAACTGCTAGAGATGAGAATTGGAAAATACAAAAAGAACAATTTAAAGCTGAGTTTCAAAAAAAATTAGACAACGACAGGATAAAAAAACTTTCAACAGAGTCAATTAAAATAGACAACACAACCATATCTTTAGCCAAAGGACTGTTCACTACAGTTGGTATAATGATTCAAGAAAATAGTGTTGCTTTACAGAATGGCAAAAAAGCATTGAAAGCAAACGATATTACATCTTTAGCAAATGCAGTATCAATAGCACAAAGAATAACAAAACTTGCTTTGGGAGAAGCTACACACAATATAGATGCTAAATTCACCGAAAACACAGACGCCTTCAGAAGAGCTATGGAACTGCTTGACACAGTTGAAGAACAACGCAGAAGCCAAAGCGATGGAGTTACGCACTGATTGGTTAGAAAAAGCTAGAGTCAAACAGCTTCAACCAAAAGATACTGACCATTATATATGGCTTATACTCGCTGGTCGTGGTTGGGGTAAAACTAGGACTGGTGCACAGGATATTGCCCTTTACGCCTTAAGAAACCCTAATACAATTTGTGCAGTAGTTGCACCTACAGCAGGGGACTTGCGTAGAGTTTGTTTTGGTGGACCAAGTGGTTTAGTCAACATAATACCTAAAGAATGCCTATCAGATAATAAAAATATTAAAGGATACTCATCAAGCATGAGTGAGATTAGATTACATAATGGCTCTAAAATTGTAGGTTATGCAGCATCTGAGCCTGAACGATTAAGGGGTCCACAGTTTCATAGAGCATGGTGTGATGAAGTTGCAGCTTGGAGATACCCTGAAGCGTTTGATCAGTTAATGTTCGGCTTGAGACTTGGCGATAATCCACAATGTATCATAACCACAACGCCCAAACCAACAAAAATTATCCGAGACCTAGTTGCAAGAAAAGATGTTGCAGTAACGACTGGTAGCACTTTTGAGAACGAAGCGAATTTAGCCGAAAGTGCATTGGCTATGCTCAGAGAGAAATATGAAGGAACAACATTAGGTAGACAAGAACTATATGCAGAAATAATAGAGAATCTTGAGGGTGCTTTATGGACTAGTGCGTTAATAGATGAAGCTAGACTTCCAGAAGAAACTGAAAAAGAACTCAAACAAATTATAGTAGCCATTGACCCTGCTGTTACAAATAATGAAGACTCTGATGAGACAGGCATAGTTGTAGTTGGCAAAGACCACAATAATGAGTATTATGTACTTGAGGATGCAACAGGCAAATATTCGCCTGATGCTTGGGCAAAAAAAGCCATAAATTGCTATTATGAGTGGGATGCAGATAGAATAGTAGCAGAAACAAATAATGGTGGCGATTTGGTGGAAAGACTATTAAGAGGAATGGATTTAAACATTCCTTACAGGTCTGTAAGAGCTACAAGAGGCAAAATGGTAAGAGCCGAGCCTATTGCAGCACTTTATGAGCAAAGGCGTGTTCATCACATAGGTTATTTTCCTGAATTAGAATCACAGTTGTGTAGCTATACAGGAGAAACAAAACCTAGTCCTGA
>Ga0102963_1000440_pt1 | contig 18015 bp, 19 predicted proteins | sample SalPon2_C_H2O_MG_2_FD_84522 | JGI IMG/M metagenome (GOLD analysis project Ga0102963, IMG submission 84522) | Salt pond water microbial communities from South San Francisco under conditions of wetland restoration - Salt Pond MetaG SF2_C_H2O_MG | ecosystem: Environmental > Aquatic > Non-marine... | reverse complement strand
ATGCGGTAATAAAAATTAAGTCAATCGGACCAAGTTGTTTTGGTAGTAATTATGCTAATCTTACAACAGACCAAATAAAAACTGAAGCTGGAAAGCAAAGAATACAATATGGGTTACCAGTTATTCCATATGACTGTTACATAAGAAGACCTCCTACAAAGATTGCGCTAGGTGCTCCAAGACATTTTAGAGATAGTGATCCATATACTGGAGCTAATTGTGTAGGAATTACAGCTGGAATGTGTACTATAAGAAAACCGGGAGGAGGAGACATAAACTTTGAAATAAAACAAAATGTTGGCCTTGTTGCTCAAGCTACGAGTACTGCTGAAACTAATTTAGCCACTATTATTGGTGGTATTATTGCTACTATTACTGGTCAGGGTGGTGGAAAACAGTATGAGCTTCCACAGTGGGGATCTAGTGATGATGCTATAGATAGCTTTGGAACTACTGCATTACATATAAGAATTTTTGATGGTTGGCCTGATGAAGATGCATTATATGATCCAAGATACTTTTCTGTTCTTCATTTTAATCCGGCTGGTACTCCAGGTGCAGAACTTGACGATAATGGTAATCCAATAGAAACTAAAGAAGATTTTTATTTTGGAGCACTTCCTAGAAGTAGTCGAACTGGATTAACTTATGATGAGGTAAATAAAAAATACCAAAATTCAGGAAACTTGTATTTGAAAGCTTATGGATTTCCTGTCCCAAAAAGCGTTGGAAACAATTATATCACATATGATGAACGACCAAGACGTATTGATAAAGTACAAAGTCCTGTTGACATCAGAGTTCCAACATTAGATACTGCTGTAACATTAGCTTCAAGATACTTCAGAAATACTGATTTTAATGATACGGGAATTGTTCTAAGACCAGGACAAATTATAGACAAAACAGTAGCACTAAGGCCAGAAAACGAATGGAGAGTAAATCCCATAAGAAGAGGTCAATTATTAACTGGTGGTGGTTTTACTTATCTTTACAATGTAATTGGTTTAAATCCAAAAAATGGCGTGTGGGTTCAACCAAAAGGAAAAAAATTAGGAGGAACCGGGTTCCAAGTAAATAAACAAATAGACTGTGGAAAAGGAGTGGTTATAACTGTTAAAAGTGTTTCCACTGATGGCAACAGTTCACTTAGAAATTTTGAGTTCGAAAAAGAGAGTAACATACCATATTTAAAAAATATAAATCAACCTGAACTTTCTTTTGGTGAGGGATTTTTACCATCTGATTTTAATTCGTCAGAAACCGAAAGAGGAATAATTGATCCAGATTCAGAAGACGGAGATTTAATTAGAGTATATAGGCTTGAAATACCTAGCCCAGATAAAAATGGAGAACCGGCAATCATTGAATATACTGAAGGAATGGTATGGGAAAAATTAGGTTATGACGCTCCTCCAGTTGAACATGTTCCATTGACAAGAATATCAGTAGGAAGCAGAAGAGGCCAAATAGGTAAAACTGCTGATTTATATGCGGAACAGAATGTTTCGCTTGGGCTTGGTTCTAATAATACTGGTGAATATAAGTTATTTACATTTTTCCATAATGATATTACCCATACTCCAGCAACTGCCAGGACGTTTGCTCCTGGGTATTTGCAGTATTTAGACTTAAACATTGTCTAATTTTTGTGTATAATATTACAGACCTAAAATAAAAAGGGGAGACTTTCATGGCAGCAGAAATTAAATTTTACGCTAATGTCAAAGTTGACGATAGCGTTTCTGAAATTTACCACAATGCGGGTAGTGGCATTGGTTTTTATGGTAGCTCTTTTGGTGTTTCAGTACCAGTAGATTCACAGCAAAGTACTACTTTTACAACTAATGCAGATGGTACAAGTGAAGGAATTCAGCTTCATAACACTAAGTATGCTACAACTGGTACGGTTTCAATTGATAGTGCTACAGCAATTAATCTAGACAGTCTTCCAAATTATCTATGCCCACTGAACATTAGATTTACCAACGACGATCCTGTAAAAGTTCAAAATTGCAAGCTACGTATTTTCGATAGAAACAATATTGAGAATCAAGCTAGTGGCGTTACAACATATGTTTATGAAGCTAGACATCCTCTTACAACTCAAGTTGCTAGCGGATTATCTTTCAAAGGTAGAGCGTCTGACACTTGGTATGAATATGATCCAGTTGATGCTATGTCAACCATGACATTTACAAGCTCTCCAGGTGTAAGTGGTTTAAATACAGACTCAAGCGATACTGACCCAGTAAAGGGCTATACAAGCACTAGTGGAGTTTCTCTTGCTTCAACTAGGCATGATTGGTTTGTAGCGTTAAGTGCTGAACCACAAAGCATTGGTAGTAAGACTAATTATGGATTATATTTTAGCGTAGAGTATCTATAAGAAAAAAGGGGCGATTATCTCGCCCCTTTCCCTTTAATTACTCCATTGTCTCTTTCTTTGGGTTCCATTTAACCCATCCATTATCTGGTAGCCATTTACCATCTGTATCCTTACGCTTGGGAAATAGACCGCCACCCTTCTTGTGAGCACCAAACGATAGTCTAGCACCACACGAAGTGCATCGCAGTTCGTAGTATTGGTTATCGTCTACATTCCTTACTACATACTTAATTGAGTGTGATTGACATTTGCCACAAGTATCTTCCTCAAATACTTCCTGAAATCTATTGATTTCATTGAACAAATCCTTTTGAGAATCTCCCTCAAATTCTGCACTAACTCTACCACTTGCTGTTGTATAGGTAATTTTCATTTAATTTCTCCACTCTTCATTGTACCCAGAGATAGATTCTGGAATAGATGCTTTGTCTTTCTGATAGTCGTTTAGCTTATCAATGATATCACTAGCGACTTTCTTAGAGACTTTCTTATTACTATCTACGCTAAATATTTCCTTGAATAACTTTCCACCGTCAATATTGAGTTGCTTGCACTTGATATCAATGAAGTTATGCTGTGCATCACTCATGCGACTTTGATCATCATAATCTCCATCGCTGCTTTCCTTCTGCTTAGATATGTCACGTACAATCTTTGCAGTATCTTTCTTTGTTAGTTCTTCTGCTGCCACACCCTTAATCTTGAGTGCTTTACGCAAAGCCCGTGCTTCTGCTCTTGTGCTAGCAATAGCTACGGCGTAGGCACAAAACATATCGTCTGTATTACCTTCCCAGGAATCTGCGACTTCAGAGTATGTCTGACCATTGGCAAACTTAACTGTAAAAACTACAGTTGCTCTACCATGATGATCGTCACGTTGTACTGGAAAAACCTGCGTAGGACCACTAAACATAATTGGTCCTATAGCAAGCTCTGCGACCCTTCTAAGGCCAGCAACAAGAGGATGCCCATCTACAAGCTCTGACTCTTCAAAGAGCTTCATGGCATAATCATGCCACTCTGAGGATAACATAGACGGTGCATCATTCAGTACTACGTTTTGGACACCAGTGCTTGTATTAGAGGGTGTTGCTAGCTCTTCCACGCCCTCAAACAAATCTGTTTCTTGGTCAATCATATTTCTACCTCAATATATCTTTCTTTTTTATCTGGGAAATTGTCACTAATACTACTAAGAGTTTCTTTCAATATTTTTGTCAATGTTTGCTGACTTGCTAATGATACTCTATCCGTCATTGTCTTAATTCTAAACACAATAAAGCCCTTGCTTAAAATCAAACCATTTTTTGCAGAGTCTGCACGAATCTGCTTTTGAAGCTTTTCCTCGCCCCAAATTGGCAGAAAGTGCGACGGTCCATCTATCTCTATTATAGTCTTACAAGCTGGAACATACAAGTCTATCTCCAAATTTTGGTTGACGATGAGGTTTTTCTTATGGAATTCTACCACATATCCCATTTTTGTCAACTCAGAAAAAACGAATTTTTCCAATTTTGAGCCTTCTTTCCCAGCAATTTGTATCCCTTTTATTGCTGATTCAAGCATTTTTTGACGCTCTGTATCTGACATGTTGACCATGTGAAGCCTTGCACGTTCTACGTATTGACTATACATTTCTTCGTCCATATTCTCCCACATTTTTTTCATGCCTTGGCTAATTTTAATTTTCTCGTCTTTGGTTCTCTTTTTTCCCTTTGTTGGTATACCTGATACGCCCTTGTCGATAGCATTTTTTTGTGCTTCGCTCCTTGTTTTTAGTTCTACGCCGTGTTTCATTAGTATGCGTCTAATCTTATTTGGGTATGTATTTAACTCTTTGGCAATTTGATATGTGCTTTTGCCATCGTTGTACATTTCAAGTATTTGTTTTTCTGTATCCATATTAGTCACCGATTATACTTATTATTTTGTTGTCCTTTAAACATCCAATAGGTTTATTTCCAGTTAGTCTATAGAATTCTTTTGTATCTTCTTCGCTTTTGGTTATAGTTCTAACATTGGAAGCATTTGCTATCAATTTCAGCACATTATCCGTATTCTCAAATCCAAAACAGTAATATACATCAAAGTTATTTACAATGTTTTTAAGATTTACTAGACACTCTAGAGAGAATGTTACAATTTTGCCTGAAAAATTCCATATGTCTGTTGAATTGAAAACTCCACAAGGAAAATGAATTGGACAGAAACCAATAGCGTCATAAAATATTGATGCGTCATCGACTAAATTGTTGTCTATAGCTTCTTCTATTTCATTTGTGCATAGCTTTAAAATTTCTTCATCCTTCATAGATTTAACATATATTCCTAAATTCATTGATCCCATTCTCCTGTTAGTCTAGAGAAAAAATTATCTCCCATGTAATAGTGTCTTTCAAATCCAGCAGATTGTAACCAAGGATTTAATGTAGACCCGATATCTAAATATGTATTATGTGTATTATGCTTTGTTAGCTCATATGCAAGTATATTTCCAAATGGGCCACAGCAGAATAGAAAAATGTAGTTTTCTAGTGAATTGTTTGTAATAAACTCTTTAGTCTTTTCTATATAGTCCCAGTTATGTTCCCATGCATTGTTTTCAACAGCAAAAACATGCTTTGGTTTAAATGGTAGATTTTCTACTTTACCACTTTTATTGCAAAATAGAACAACGTTTCTTTGCATAAAAAGGGGAACTATGTTCTTTACAAAGAACTGATAATTTGAATTAACAAAAATATCTGCCCACGTTAAGTGTTCTTCTTGTTGCTCAGATATGTTTTTTATTTTTCTATGACTTTCTAGTCCAAAAACTTTTGCACACATTATACCAACAAAATACTGAGGATGCTTGAACTTAATAGAATCTAGAAGTGCTTTCCTCTTTGAAATATCTATCATAGAATTTGGATTAAACCAGAATTCCTTATTGTTAATATTTGTATTTTCCATAACAGCCATTTCTCCATCACAATACTTAGAAAATGTAATGTTTTCTTTATTTGAAATAGCGTTGTGAATTATTTTAATATCTTGTTTGTAGCTTTTATTTGGAGGAGTGCTAAATATCATGTTTCACCGTTTACTATTTTATAGCCATTTGCTCTCATATAATTCCAGTATGATCTCATGCCTGCATTTGCTTGATTGTTCCAAGAAATTGCGTTTTCATCTGATCCATATGATTCTCCAGTCTTTGCGTTAGAACCCCATAAATCTGTGTCGTCTACAGGATGTGGTGCTACGTATGTACCAAGACCATGATTCATTTGGGCTACGAATGAAAGGTGCATATCTTCACCATAATTCATAGGCGTATTTTGTGGCATAGAATTCCAAAAACTTCTCAATAAATCTCGTTCAAAGAACCAGCAATGACAACCCATGTCAACCTTCTTAACGCCAGCGTTTGGATTACACCATCCATGTGCTGTATAACTTTCTGGTAATGGGTACAGATGATCCTTACCAGCTTCCATTATAACGCCTCTAGTTGTGATTACACCTTTATATTTTGATATAGTATTTATGCAGTTCTCTATCCACTTACAACCAGGAATAGTGTCGTCATCAATAATGCAAACATACTTTGTTGGGAAGTTTAATGCGATAGCAAACCTACCCCAAACACCATAATTTTCTGTAGATTTAATAGTTTTACAGACGTTTAGAATGTCTTGATCAAAAGATACACCGTCAACTTCATTAATCCACAGAATAATGTCCATGTTTTTGTATGTCTGGTTTTTAACTGCATTATACTGTTCTACTAGAGAATATGGTCTTTTATATCCACTAAGCAAAACTGTAACGTCGTTCATTCTTATCTCCTTTTGGAAGTTGTGAAATTAATGTTTTAGCTCTATTTAAAGGTAGGTGCTTCTCCTGTATCGTAGACTTTACAGTTTCAAAGTTCTGTATCTTGTTTGGACTATTATAGTCAAAAGACTCATTGTTTAGTTTAAAAAGTTTTGCAAGTCTTTCTTCGGTTTTTTGGTCGATATTCTCACAATATACTTTGTTCCCAAAAGCAATGGCATCAAAAAAACTTTGCGGTATAAAGCTTTCTGTAATATTTCGGAAGATGATTTCTTTGTAATTTTTATACAGTGAGAACATCATGTGTTCTGGCAAAACTATATCTGCATCTTCTTTAATTTTGTCATTATTAGATAAAACATGATACGTGCCATCATATTGTTGGATTTCTTCTTTGGAATCAATAAAAATAGCTTTATCTATAGCATAATCAACGGTATTAACATTTTTTGATAAATTAGAGTCATGAGCATTGTTTGTATGGACAAATCTTAATTTCTTAGTTACTACATCATATGTACTAGAAAATAAAAATCCACAATTCATTCCAGAGTCTACAATAGATTGTTCTATACTATCAATGATAGCCTGCGAAACACGGTCTACATTTAATATTAGCTTTACTTTATCGTTGTTTTTTGAGTAGTGAGCGAAATCTTTTGATAACCTGTGTGCAGACGTAATATAGTAGTCTGGTTTTTCTTTATCCATAATATCGTATATGCTGCATGTATTTCCATCCCACAGTACAGATTCATAACCAAGAGACAAAAATTCTTTATGTAGGTATAAAGATTGTGTATCAAATGGGTTAGCATAATTTTCTATCAAGAATTTCATATCATTTCCTTTACAGCGTGATACGTTTTTATGTTATTGATTTTTGTAAGAGGGCTTATGTTTACTACATAACCCAGGTCTGTTTTTATTTTTAGCAATTCATTTAGAGCTTCAAAAATAAATCTATTCTTAAAGTCGATATTGCTTATGATTTTTCTGAATTGTTCTAAAGTATTTTTTTCACCTATATACAATATCTCAGACCATATTTTTGATGCTCCATACGAGAAGTGTTCTATATTGTTATCTTCGTTGATATTAACGCCAACCTCTAAATTTTCACATGGATTATCTTCAATGTACACAAAAGAATTGTCCAATCTATTCTTAAATAGATCTGGATAAATCAATAGCTTGCCATCAAGAACATATATCTTATCATTAGATGTATTATTTATGGCTAGTCTTAGGCTTTCGCATGTATTAGAGTTATTGTATATCTGGTTTTCTATGATCCGTATGCTTTTATCTGCATGATGATTTTTTATGTGCTTGTACACTTTTTCAGAATCACTTCCACAGCAAATTATAATTTCAAAATTATTGAAACAACTTTTTATTGAATCTATTTGTATGTCAATTAATTTATACTTATTAAGATTGATTAAAGTTGTTGGTCCATATGACTTCATTCTATAGCCAGGAGTATCTGCTATAATGATAAAGGTATATAATCCCTTTTTACCATCATTTTTATTTGGTCTTTTTGCAGATGTTATGAACTTGTTCTTATTCATAGTATAATTCTAATTGTTTTGATTGATCAATAATTTTATGAACAATGTCTGTGTAGACATACGATTGTTCTTGATAAGACGTAATTTTGTAAGCTAGGTTTGCAATAACAAAGATACCATTATCTACATAGGTTACAACTTTTTTCATTTCTTCATTTACCAAGTTATTCAATTTTGAAGCAAAGTCTACAGATGGTTTTTTATCTTTGTCTATGACTATGTGATATGACTTATTTGTTTTGCTAATTGTGTTATGTAAAAATAAATCGTCTCTGTAAAATGTCACATAAGAATTTTGAATTTCTTGATGTAGCTTCTTTATTAGGTCTTTTTGTTCTTTGTTGGCAACTGTATACATTAAATGAAAAATGAATTTGTCTTTGTTATAATTGCTGAATAGATGATAGTACAAGCCTAATATGTACTTGAAATATTCATAGTCTATATGATTACATAAAACAATGATATCAAAAGTTATTTTAGATTCATTTTTTATTCTGTCAATATCTACTACTTCGTCTTGTACATATACTTCTTTATTATTCCTATAGTAGTTACAGAACCTTTCCATGACAAAGAATTCTTTTTCTTCGTCGTATGCTTCTATGTGATTAATTTTGTCAATTCTATTAGCTAGACATGACGTTTGTGTCTTGCCTTCATATATAGCTAAAACACAATCTTTGCAGCTTGTAAGTGTTTGTTTTTCACCTTGTTGCAGTGATTTCATATTTTAAACCCTTGATGGTAGATGTTTCTATATTTAGTTTGTTTTGTTTTAGTATATTGATTACATCATCAACAGAAGATAAGGACGCTCTTGGTGCGATAACTGTGCTAAAATCTTTTGATGATATAGTTTCTGAAGCAGTATATCTACATAATACTCCTAGTTCCATTCCTGTTATGAACAGTTTTCCTCCTAGCCTTAATTTGCTTACAAGTGCTTCTACAAACTTTGCAATTGACTCTGTTGTAAGAAAATCAATAATTTCGTCAGCAATAATACTTTCGCAAGAATTGCTAATAATTTCATTAATTTCTGTTTGGAAATTTTGTATTTTAATGTTAGTGAAATTTTCTATTTTCTTATTGTCATCTTTTGTAATGTAGATGTTCATATGTTAAATACCTCGTAACATTCTTCGAATAGTGTGTTCCAATTCTGTACAAAATTATCTTCTGAAAACCTTTGTAGTATTGTCTGTCTAGCAGCTTCTCCAATAGTTTTTGCTGCTTCAGGATTATTCATTAAATACTCTATGTGTGTCTTCAGTTCATTTTCATCGTTAGAAATAAATCCGTTTACTCCATTTTCTATTATTTCTGGTATCATGCAAGTCGCTGTTGACACTACTGCACAACCACAAGCCATAGCTTCTAACAGAGACATTGGTATAGGGCTCATAGTAGAAGAGTTAAAGAATACTTTGCACTTGTTATATTCATTTACAATTTCTTCTGTAGAGTCTACTGGTTCTGACAAGCCTTCATTGTTCCCAATTAGTTTAACTGGCATATCCTGTGTTACTCTTTTCCATCCAGAGAAGTTTAAGCAATAGTCTCTTTCAGCAAAGTCATTCGCCACTGATAAAACATGATTTTCTTTTTCTACTTCAAGAGGTTTAAAGACTGACACATCAACACCATGATTTATAACTTTATGGTCAACTGGAATGTTCCAAGCATTTGCAGAAGTTTCTGAAATAAATATGTTTACATTTCCAACCATTTGTCGCAGAGTATTAATCTTATCTTCTGGATGTACTCCATACAGAGGCCAAGTATGCTCTAAGCAGATTATTGGAAGATTTAGATGTTGATTAATTTGCTGGGCGACTTGAAATTGCCAAAACTTACTCTGAACTAAAATGAAGTCGTAGTCTAAAAATCCACATGGATCGCCCTTTGGAAGTGTAAAGTAATTTTTTGGATATGGAGTTTGATCAATATTCCACGTTTTTTGACCCTGCATTGTGAAAGAATAGAAATTATGCCCAGTTTTACAAAGTTGAGTTTCATATCTTTCATGCGTTGGAAAAGTTAGTATGTTGAACTTCTCCGGTTTTGTATTTGTGATTTTAATTCTTCTTGCTACATTGTTATTAATCATTTAGGTATTCCTTCATTGTATTTCCAACATTTTCAAATGAAAACTTTCTTGCCTGCTTGAATCCAGCTATCCTATCTATATCTCTGCTGTTTTCGTAGTAATATCGCATAGCTTGTTTAATTTGATTTTCACTTGGTATGAACCAAGATTCTTTTCCTGTAAATATATCTGGAAAAGCTGGATCAGCATGTTCGCAAATTCCTTTCATTCCTTCTACTAAATATCCTGTATCATGATTTTCAATGTCAATAAATTCAGATGGTCCACCCTCATTGCTACATATTGGAGTATTGCCAAAACACATTGCTTCAAATGCTGGTATTGACCAACCTTCTCCATGAGAAGCACCAACAAAGCAGTCGCATGTTTGATGCAAAGAATAGATTTCATCATCTGTCATATTTGTAGTTATAACAACTTGCGGAGGATAGGAGTTTACATCCTTATAGATTCTCAGTTTCTTTTTGATGCCGTCAATTTTTTCAAATACATGCTTACTTAATTGTTCAGTGTTTAAACCATGCTTTTTTACTTTTAATACCAAGCAAACTGGTTCTCCTTTTGAGAATTCTGAGTAGTAGCATTTGATAATAGTATCAATGTTTTTTCTGTCGTTTAGATCGGCTATTGTATAAAATTTGAAGTAGCTGTTTAGATCATTGAGATCTATTTTCCTATAGTCAGTTTTATATTTATGAAGATTGAAACAATGTGGCAAAACTCTTGTTTTTAGATTTTCTTCTGATAGATTTTTACTTGCATATTCACTTGGAACCCATACCTCATCCATTTGTTTCAAGTAAACGTGCCAGTTAGTATGGGCAATGTTGCTACTTTCATGGACAAAATAAGAAACATTTTTCTTGAATTTTGTAGTTCCAACCAAATGATGCGGGAGCACATGTTGTATACAATAATCTACATTGGATAAATCCTTAGATTCAAGTTCTAATATCTTCGGGGGAATTTGAGATTTATTATTTGCAAGCTTTATGTCTCTACAAACTACATCTATTCCGTTCATACTATCTAAAGCAAGTATATTATTAATGGCGGCATTAGACCATCCGCTACCTTCTTTATAATGTCCTATGTATAATACTTTCATTTGATTTCAAAGACCTCCGCTCTTTTTTGTTCCCACATATTTCTTCTCTTGCATAATTGAGACATGTGATTGTAAGCCATGTCAAAGCTAAAAGGCTGCATAGCATTTTTACCATCAAATGCAGATGAGCTTTCATTGAAATACATACCTCCAGTTGTAGATGTTGAAGATTGATATGTTAAATCTCTAACTAATCTCGATTGCATGTATGAATTAATTTTATCTGGCTCGCACAAGACTTCTTGTATTAGCCATTTTGCCAAGTCTAGTGCTGGAATTTTTGAAACATCTTTTGGTTTTGGTTGTGGGTTTTTTATTCTTGGTCTTGATTTCCATGTTAGTTCTTCTGGTATAATTTCTACACTGTCAAAATAATCTTCCCACTTCTTTCCAGATATATCCCACTGAAAATGTTTTAAAAAATTCTCTCTTGTTTTTCTTCCAAGAGCCATTCTTTCGCTAACTGGCTTGTCGAAGAATTCTTTAAATATTTTAGCTGCTAAGTTGTTATCTGGCACTGCTCGCATACAGCCAGTTTCTAATTCTTTATATAGAGCTTTGGGTTTAATAGGCAAGCCTTCCAATTGTCGCAAAACGCTTTCCATTGCTGAATAGTCAGTTCCAGCAACTGGAACAGCACAAGCGGCAGCTTCGACTTGTGGCAGACCAAATCCTTCACAGTTTGCATATTGAACGTATAGATCAAACATATTGATTACTCTAGCCAAATCTTCATAACTTAGGCCATTTTTGACGTTGGACAATGTAGCACCAAATTTACTTGTGAACGGAGATTGGCATACAGCACCTTTAAACAATGAAGAAAAAGGTTTCTTAGTTTCATTACATACATATGTAAACAAAACATAAGAAGATAGATTGTATTCTTGTAGTAGTTCTGGTATGTTCCATCCTAAATCTGGATAGCTTGTATGGCAATATAGCTTATATTGGTGCTTGTTTTCAACAGAATCTAAAAATGTTCTAAATGCAGCAAACAAGTCTGGGTATAATTTTCTTCTCTGATTCCTCATCACAGTTCCGATAATTTTACTATCTACATCTACATTAAAAGATTGTTTTAGACTAATTTTATCATCTATTGGCTGATATGCTGGATGTGCAGAAGGTGGAGAACTTCCGAGATACTTAATTTTACCACCGGATTGTTTCTTCAGCACTTCTCCAGCCCAATCTGAATATGTTAAACATGCGTCGGCAGATTGATATGTGGCAACCCATTGCCTTGCTTGTGGAGCAGCATCTACAGTTGGCATGATACACCATTTGAAAAACGATCTGAATGGTGAACGTTCAACGAAATCTAACATCCAAAAATCTCTAATATCACACACAATATCCGGCTTAAACTGTAAACAAGTTTTTTCAAAAGCAAATTCTCCAAATTGATATGTTGGAACCGCTCTATAGCTTTGCTTTACAGCTTCTGAGGCATTTTTATTTGGCATTACTCCATAAAATTTCCAGGGAATATCCTTTGCTCTTGGGTCATTTTCTTCTCCATAGGCAGACATTTCGGCTATTTCATATTTTCCGGTTGAGTGTAAATAATTTAATATTTCTCTTGTGTATGTAGCATATCCCGTGTTAAGAAATGTTGCTTCGCTACAGAATAGTATTCTTTTTTTTCTCATGTGTTTTGAAATCCTTGTTCTCTTTTATAGTCTGGATATCTTGACATAGCAATAATTCTATTTTGGATCAAACAAGCATAGGAATTATTAATCATAACCTCTTGTCCAATTTGTACTAGTTTATCCGTATCATTCTTTGTTTTATGTATTCCAGATTGAATATTGCCATCTATGTTTAGATACTTTTTTACATTCTTGTACATATGCTCTGTTGTGCTATAGAATAAATCTTTTGCGGTTTCTGGATGCATAATGTCATCTAAGCAATCTTTTATGATAGGATGTTCGCTTTCACAATATAATAAAGCCTGAAATGTCATTGGTCCAATGGCAGCATTTATACTGAAAAATTCTAAGTTCTGTGTTATATATGCACGTATTGGTTCAATGTGCTGTATATCAATATCGCAATAATAGCCACCATACTTTAATAAGTAACAATATCTAAAAAAATCTCCCTTTGTACACCCAAGCTTCACACTATGAAAAAAATCTACATATGATGAATCGTATTCATCTAAGAAAAATTTAATAGCATCGTCGTCATCAAAGAATAGAATTTCTTTTTCTGGGTTTAATCTTTTAATATTTGCTAATACATAACTAGGAATATTTTTGTGTTTATATGTTAAGATTATTTTATCTGGTATCATTATCAATCCTCAAAATCTTGGTTGCATATATCAAATTCGTTAACTCTAAATACAATATTGTTGCTATCTTTAGAAAAATTTCTAGCAGAAGCATTGATAGTTAATTTAGTGCCTTTGCCTGCAAATTTTTCTAGAGTTTCAGCACCAGTGTGCCATGCTTCGCAGTTTAAATAAGTTGCTATGCGATTTTTTTCACCAGTGCTTTTTATTCGTCTATAAGTATAGACTACAAGGGTAAATTCCGCAAGTGCTACTTGATCAACATAAGAAATATATGGATCATCTGTCATGTATCCAGTAAATGTACAATTGTTCATCTTGTCTCCTATCTTACTATATTAGCTGATACAAAAGAAAAATACAATCAAACTTCGTGAATTTTGTTGATTATCAAAGATGTGTCTTCTCCAGTTACAGACCCACAAAGTATTAGATTGTTTCCTTCGTACAGAACGTATTTGTATTTCTCCCTCACCTTTGGGAAGATAACCACACTATCTAACATACATGTGTCATCTTCAATGGTTAGGAACGACATTAATTTTCCTTTAGACTCTCCCTTTTTTATCGTATAGTCAGACATTCTTTGGATATTAGCGACAATACATAAATCTTGTCCCTTCTTTCCATCAAGAATCTCCCTACACGTTGTATTCGCTGCTGAATTATCTGCTGTTTCAACTTTTGTTACAGTGATCGGACAGCCCAAAAACTTGGTTTCTTGATCTATGATCCATCCAGCATCATCTTCAAGATCATATGGAGGATTTTCAATAAGTTGTATTTCATTTTCTATAATTTGCTTGCGGTCAATCTTACTTGTGCCGCCTCCTTCTTTCTTAGTTGGTGCTAAGTCTGTTAGACATTGTATAAATGTTTCCCACTTTTTATTTTTGTAGTTTGTGGTTATCCATTTTAGTTCTGCTTTTGTTAACAGTCTAAAAATGTCATAATCATACAGTGCCTTGTTTCTTGAGACTTTCTCTTTTATACCTCTGAAGAAGCCAATAGAGGCTAATGTTTTAAAAGTAGTAGAGTTGACATTCTGACCAAAGAAGATTAGTATATCGAGCCATGTGAAATCTTTAATAGGCTTTCCACACTGTTCTTCTGATAGTTCAACAGCATCCTTTAATTTGTCTCCGGTTTTACCAGCAAGAGATTTGATATCCTTAACACCAAAGTGAATTTGGTCTTTGCCATAAATGTTAAACTTTTCTTTAAAGCTTACTATAGTCGGTAGACGAATAGAAATATCAAACAACTTTGCTTCTGAAATAAGTTCGTATATTTCTTGATGCTGATCTTGTTTTTCATTTGCAAAGAATAGATATGCTAGAAAAAATTCCAGTGGGTGATGAGCCTTTTGATACGCACTCCAATATGAACACACGGCATATGATATACTGTGTGACTTATTAAATGCATACCTTGAAGACTTTTCAATCCATCCAAAGATCTCTGCTGCTTCCTCTTTGTTGACCATATCAGTTTTTTCAGCACCTGCGATGAACTTAGTTTTAATCTTAGCCATTAGATCAGCTTTTTTCTTACCGATAGCTTTACGAAGTTCGTCAGCTTCTTTCAGATCAAATCCTGCGATCTTTTGAGCTATACGCATAGATTGCTCTTGATAGACTAGCACACCATATGTTGGTGCTAATATCTCTTCAAGTGATTCATGTAAATAAGTTACATCTTCACGACCGTGTTTACGATCAATAAAGTGTTGCGTCATAGACTTCCCATCCACAAAAGCCTTTAGACATCCAGGTCTAATAATAGCTATTAATGCAGATAATTCTTCAATATTGTTTGGAGATAACTTTTTTGACCAAGATTTACCAAGATTACTTTCTAATTGAAAGACCCCTTTGGTTTTTCCCTCTGCAAAAAGATCCCAAGTTTTTTTGTCATTATATTCACTTGACATACAAATTACCGTCAGCAAATGCCTTTTCAAACTTAATATTTTGATAAACAGCACGATGAGTCTTTAACATCTTAATAAAGATATTTGCTGTATCCTTAACGTCTTGTAATGCGTCATGAGCATTTTCTGAACTAAGTCCCATTATTTCACGCAGCGAATCCATGCTGATTGATTTAATGCTAGGATCACCTTCGGTCCACATAAAGATGTTGTCCATAAGATCAACCTTACGCACCTTGCTGAAAACTTTCTGTTCTCCACGTTTGTCATCCCAAGGTCCAAACTGTTCGCACAGTCTATTGATAATGATCATATCAAAGCCAACGATGTTATAGCCAACTGGGATGGGAGCGAAGAAAGAGTCTTTCTTCCAATTGTAATTATCTACAAACTGTGTAAACTTGGCCCATACAGATTTTAGTGAGGGTGCTTTTGCTAAGTCTTCCCTGTTCTTTCCAGTTACTTTTAATGCCCCATCTTCAATTGGATCAACGCCAGCAGCAATTGCTTCGTCGTCATCAAGTATTGGTTTAATCTCACTATTAAATGAACCCTTTACTGAAAGATTTCTACCATCTAACGCAAGTGCTGCAATCTGCGTAGGCTGTGTCTTGCGAGGATTACGAGATCCTGTTTCAAAGTCAAATACAATATAATCTCTATTCGCCATTAGTAAATTCCTTTATCTTCATAAGTTTGTCTAGGAGATTAATTCCTAGAACGTCAAATTTAACATGGCCTAATGCTTCAAGGTCGGCCATTTCAAGTCCCGCAATCTTTTCTGTACTTCCTCTCTGTTTGACCATTGGACATACTTTGTGGAGTGGTTCTTTCGAAATAACTACTCCAGCAGCATGTTTGCCCTGTGTTTTAAATGTACCCTCTATATCAATAGCCTGTTGGAAATATGGTGCATAATCACCATCTAACTTACCATCATCTGTAACATGACAGAAGTCTCTCAATTCGTCTGGACGATTGATCAATGCCCATCTAATGATAGATCTGTCTTCTTCATCCATCTCTGCAAGCTGGTCTGAGATTTCTGCCTCATTTGGAACACTCTTTGTTATAGCATTCATTTCACCAAAAGAACAAGCTTCATGTACACGCAGGACTTCTTTGATAGCACTTCTTCCTTGTAGTCTACCAAATGTAATCATCTGGCTAACATGGTCATGACCATACTTATCTTTAAGATAGGATATGACATCATCACGTTTTTTGCCAGGAACATCCATATCAATATCAGGCAGTGAAATATGGTCAGCAGAATTTCGTCCAGCATTATAAAATCTTTCGAATAGTAGATCATGTTCTACTGGATCAATTTGTGTGATACCGATCAAATATGATATCAAACATCCAGCGGCAGATCCTCTACCTGGACCAGACAACCAACCGCTATCACGAACATGACGAATAATATCCTGAACAATTAGGAAGTATCCAAACAAATTTGCATCTTTAATAACTTGTAGTTCAGTATTGAACCTGTCAGAATACTGTTGTTTCTTTAATGGGTCTTTGACTTTGCCAGTGTTAATAAGTAATTCTTTCCATCCTTTACGTGCAAGAACTTTGAGATATTCTTCCTCTGATAATCCATCTGGACAAGAAAACTTTGGTAGCATTGGCTTATTAAGGATATCATACTCTTCACATTGTTCATATATCTCTTGCAGAAGAGCAGAGTTTTTTCCTTCGATAATATATTTGTTGTCATGCGTAAAGTAATCCAAAAGAATAGGATCAAGGTCTTTTTTCTTAATACTTTTCTGTATCTTTGGAAGAGTTGTTTTTGCTTCTGAACACAGTAATATTCTATGTAAATCTGCTTGAGACTGTTTAGTATAGTATGTCGGCTTGATGTCACCGCTTGTTACGCTGATAAGGTTTTTCTTCTTTACAATGCTAATCGCAAAATCACGATTAATAGAACCATCTTCATCTAGGGATGATACTAGTTCTATGAGATCGTACCAGCCATCTTTATTCTTAGAGAAGATGATATTATTATCAAAGGAGCAGCCAAGAATGGGTTTTATACCAGATTTCTTACAAGACTGAAAGAATGATACACATCCAGATATAGTTTTGTAGTCTGCGATGCCACATGCAGGATAGTCATTATCTGAACATATTTTGGCTAATTCTGCTGGCTTAGAGAAGCCTTTAAGCAAACTATAATGCGTAAAATTAACAAGTGGATACCAATTCATATATTCTCAACTTTCTAAAGATCAACAATCAACATATTATAGCGAAAAATCAACAAAAAAACAAGGCAAAATCTTTTACGTGATCTTGCCCTGTTTTATATTATTACCAACTAGACTCCGCTTGGTCCAGGTGAACTATCTGGAACTGTAGGAGTATTAGGAACAGGTTCTGGAGTTGTCGTGGTAGTTTTTTCAACTACTGGCTCTGGAGTAGTATCATCTACTTCTCTTAATAAAGAAACTGAAAATCCTCCAGGCATTCTTGGCGGGATGGTATCAAGTGCTTGGAATTGCACCATTGCTGGTTCACTTTCATTGCCAGCGTCATCAATGTCTACTAGAATCATAACAACATCGTCGCCCTGGTTGAATGTAAACTCACCAAAGTCTTCCACATTTTTTGAATATGTGTTCTTTTTTACATCATTACCATTTACGTTTACAAGTAATCTGCGTCGTACTACATCGCTATCTACAGGTGCTTCACATGATAATCTATAAACTAGTGCCATATTATCTTCCTTTCGTATAAAATTGATTTTT
>Ga0102963_1000437_pt1 | contig 18054 bp, 21 predicted proteins | sample SalPon2_C_H2O_MG_2_FD_84522 | JGI IMG/M metagenome (GOLD analysis project Ga0102963, IMG submission 84522) | Salt pond water microbial communities from South San Francisco under conditions of wetland restoration - Salt Pond MetaG SF2_C_H2O_MG | ecosystem: Environmental > Aquatic > Non-marine... | reverse complement strand
TAGCTTTATTTTCAAAATTTGTTGGCCCCTCTTCATGCCCATGTTCATCATGACCGTCTTCGTCGTGATGTTCATCTTCATCGTGATGCTCATCTTCTTCATGATGACCCTCCTCTTCAGCATGCTGTTCGGTATGTAAATAATCTGAAGACCTGAAAAAGTAGTTTACATTTTTTAACCATGAAGCATTTACATTGAATGAGCCTTCAATATCAAAGACATCAGACTCCGTATTGGAAAAAATTCTTTCTCCCTCATGCTCTTCTTCATCATGATGCTCGTCTTCGTCATGATGTTTATCTTCTTCATGCATACCATGACCTTCATGACCATGGCTATCACCATGAAAAGGGACTCCGAAAAGGCTCTCAGAATTTTTATAAGAAACACCAAAATAACCCCAGTCACCAGTTTTTGATATACCAAATCTTTGAGATTTTGACTCAAAATCAGAATTTTCTAGATATCCAATATTTTCTTCATCATGATACTCGTCTTCGTCATGATGTTCTTCTTCATCGTGATGTTCATCTTCGTCATGATGTTCTTTTTCACTGTGAATAATGGCTCCATTTGGAATATCATAATTATCAAATTCAGAATCCTTGTAAGCTAGGGTTATATTAAAGCCACCAATGTTGTTCTGAAAAGAAAAACTGCCAGCTTCTCCATCATTTACAGATTGAGATTCTAAACCAATATTTAATCTGGCCCTATCAAAATCCTGTCTTGCGATTGTGTTGTCAATTATATTTACAATTCCACCTACTGCACCACTTGAATATAATAATGAAGATGGACCTCTCACTATTTCAATTTGCTGAATATCATTTAAATCTACTTCATCCATATGATCATCACCAACAGTGGATACATCTCTCAAAGTTTTTCCATTGTTCATTATCCTAACTCTTTTTCCTGAAAGACCTCGAATTATAGGATGACCAACAGCTGAACCAAAGTCTGATGATTGAATTCCCAAAAGATTATCCAGAGACTCGCCTAAACTCAAAGTTGTATCAAAAATAGGATCATCACCACTTAATATATGAATTGGGTCGTCAAGATCTGATAAATTAGGATCAATATAAGATGATGTAACTATAATTTCATCAGCTTGATTAGCCTCAGATTCATTAGAATATAAATTATTACTGTGTATTGTTAAAGCACCCACAAGTAAAAGAGCTATAATTAAATTTTTCAATTTAACCTCCAAAAATAAAATTTAAAAAAATGATTTTAAATTTTAGGAGGAGCCCTTGAAGAAAAGTTTTTATAAAAGTAAGGGGTGAAATTATCTAAATTTTCAATATTTGAAAAATTTGATAAAAATGAAATATTTGTTTCTAATTCTAATAAGGTTTCATCTGAAATTTCATTCAAACAAAAGTGACATTCTAAATTGGAATGGTCTTCTTCAAGTGCTTCATGAAAAAAAGGGTCTAATGTAAAACTAGATACAAAAAATAGACCTACTAAGATTAATAAAGAGTTTTTAGTAAATAAATTAAGTATTTTATTCATGACAATCGCAGTCAATATGAACACAAAGCCTGTAATTACTATAGTGAGCACCAATAATCAAAATCGAACCAATTATTGTAAATAAAATCTCTCCGGATAAACCAAATAATGAAGTTGAAGCAAATAATGCATAAATAAGATTAATTAATCCAATTAAACCGAATATAAAAATCAAAGAATTCTTGTGATTTTTTAAGCCCATTGAAAGAGCTAATAAACTTATAGGCGCAACTAAGAATAGGAGAAAATAGTGAACTATTTCACCATCAAAAGAGAGGGATAGAAAACTTGAAAATAAAATTAATAAAGAAGGAAATAAAAGACAATGAATTATACAAAGCATCGAAATACCTATTGAAAGCTTATCGTAAAATTTTTGAGCTTTTGCTAACTGCATAAATTTTTTCCCTAAATCCCTTATAATACAAAAAACTGGTAGTCCCTAGGGGAATCGAACCCCTCTTTCCAGGTTGAAAACCTGGCGTCCTAACCGATAGACGAAGGGACCACAGTTTATAAAGCTTATATAGGTGTTAATTGCTAAGCTGTAAAGAGGTCTCTAATATGAAATTGAACAGCTTTATTACCTTGCCAATCATTTTTCTTAATTACACCAGCAAAGTGCAATAATGAACCAGAATGATTCATAATAATATCGCCTAAAGGTGTCCCTTTTGAGCTAAAGGCAATTGCATCAATATTCCCATAATTTGCATTAGAAATTTTAATTTTAAGGTGTCCATTTCCTACCTCAGACCAGTAATCAATTTTTGCATTTTTAATAATAAATTGTGGTTCAGGGTTACCTTGACCATAAGGAGAGGCAACATTAATTAAGTTATATAAGTCTCTGTTGATATTAGATGAATCAATTATTTCATCATAATAATTTATTTTATCTAGAGTAGTGCTATTTGATTGTAAATAAATTTCTTCTTCACAAAACTTTCTAAATTTTTCAAAAGTATCTTCATAAAGAGAAAATCCTGCAGCCATTTTATGACCACCACCGGTTACTAGTAAATTTTTATTAACGGCTTTAATTATTAACTTTCCTAAATCTATTCCTGAGATTGATCTTGCAGATCCAGTTAATTTTCCTTTAGAAGAACTTAAAACAAACGATGGTCTATAATATTTATCCTTTAACCTGCTTGCTACAATTCCCAAAACACCCAAATGCCAGTTTTCTCCTGAAACAATTACTGAATTAGGAAAAGTATTTAATTTTTTAATAGAAATATTATTTTCAATATTGTTTATAGCTTCGAAAAGAACAGTTTCTTCAATATTTTGTCTCTGTTTATTAAGATTATTTAATCTCTCAGAAATTGCTAGAACCTCATCTTCGCTGTTCGATGTAAGTAACCTTACGCCTAGATCGGAGGCACCAGTTCTACCAGCTGCATTAATTCTTGGTCCTATTCTATAGCCTAGTTCTGTAACACCAATGTCTTTAGAACCAGAGATAGATCTTAGACCATCAATACCTAGTCTAGAATTCTTTGATATTATATCAATACCCTCTTTTACAAATGCTCTATTAAGACCTTTTAATTGAACAACGTCGCATACTGTCCCAAGGGCAACTAAATCTAAATATTGCTTTAATGATGGTTCTGGAATATCTGGAAAAATATTCTTATCTCTTATAGCTCTTCTTAAACCAACGACAAAAATAAAAGTAAGACCAACTGCAGCTAAATCATTTAGGCCTGAATTATCCTCATTTCTTGAAGGATTGATATGCGCATAAGACTCCGGAAGATTGTTATCAACTTTATGATGATCTATTATTATTGAGTTCATACCTTTTGCAGCTGCATAAACCATTGGTTCAATAGAGGTTGCGCCACAATCAACAGTAATAAAAGTATTAATTCCATTATCATAAAAAAAATCAATTGCAGATTTATTAGGTCCATAACCCTCTTTTAAACGATCAGGAATATATATTTCTGTTTTTACACCATAATAATCAAAGAATAATTTTAATATTGAAGATGATGTAGCTCCATCCACATCATAGTCACCCAAAATACCAATTTTTTCTTTTTTTGATATACATTCAGTAATATAATCGACACTTCTATCAAGGTCGAATAACTTACTTGGGTCCAAAATTAATTTATTCACTTCAGGATTTAAAAAGGAGTTAACATCAGAAGAAATAATTTCTCTTCCAGCAAGAATTTTAGCTAGCAGTTTAGGGATTTTATTTTCATTCTCAATAATAGATATTTTTTCTAAATCTGATACTCTTTCTTTCCAAAGAGACCCCTTAGCAGAAAATTTATTTTCTAAAAAAGATCCATTATTTGTCATTAGTTTTACAAATTAAATTTTTCTTTATTTGTATGGTGAGATTTTATCCAGCGAACAGTTCCGCTTGATGATCTCATAACAACTGTATTTGTCCATAAACCATTCCTGTTCTCAATCCCACTTAACATTGAACCATTTGTAACGCCAGTTGCAGCAAATAATGCGTCACCACTTACTAATTCATTTAAGGTATAAATTTTATTATAATCAGAAATTCCCATTTTAGTGGCTCTGTCCTTCTTTTCCTGATCTTCAAGAACAAGTTTAGCTTGCATTTGTCCACCAGTGCATCTTAGTGCTGCTGCCGCTAAAACACCCTCAGGGGCACCGCCAATACCCATATACATATCAATACCAGTCTGAGGGTCGGTTGTATGAATAACCCCTGCAATATCCCCATCAGGAATAAGTTTAACTCTTGCACCTGAGGAACGAATAGATTCAATAATATCAGCGTGTCTAGGCCTATCAAGAACACAAACTGTTACTAGTTCAATTGGTTTTTTTGTTGCTTTACTGTAAGCCTTAACATTTACATCAGGGTCTTCATCCAAATGAATAAGATCATCAGGACAACCTGGTCCGATAGCAATTTTATCCATATAAACATCTGCTGCATTCAATAAAGATCCTTTCTCAGCCATTGCAATAGTTGTAAGAGCATCAGCTTGTCCTTTTGCAGTTAAGGTTGTTCCTTCTAATGGATCTAGAGCAATATCAACTTTTGGACCACTACCAGTTCCAACTTTTTCACCAATATATAGCATTGGAGCTTCGTCTCTTTCACCTTCTCCAATAACTACCTCACCTTGAATATCCAGCTTGTTAAGCTCTTTTCTCATCGCATCAACTGCGGCTTGGTCAGCTTCTTTTTCATTACCTCTTCCAACTAATAAAGAGGATGCAACTGCAGCCCTTTCAGTAACCCTAACTAATTCAAGAGTTAATATTCTATCAATAGTATTACTCATTTAAACACCTCATTAATTGTCCTTTAGGACAGGTAAAAAAATTGGATTTAATAATATTAAATCCGTATTTATTAATTCTGAAAAAGCAGAATTAATTGAATCTGAATCAACAGGATGTGTAAGCATAATAACAGGGGTAGAATTTTTTTCATCCTTTAAATGCACACCTCCTCTTTGAATTACTTGATCAATAGAAATACCATTTTTTTCTAAGATTGAAGTAAATTTTGCCATTGAACCTTTTTGATCAACTAAAAATGTTCTTAAATAATAACATTTATTTGAAATTTCAATATTACTAACTGAGTCAGTTAAATCATCATAAGACTTACTAAAAAGATGACTTTTTAAGCCTTGAGAAAAATCGATAATGTCAGATAAAATAGAAGCAGATGTTGGTCCTTCACCAGCACCCTCGCCCTCTAAAACAAGAGTTCCATTATAATCTGTTTTTATACAAACTACATTACTTACGCCCTCAACTGTTCCTAATGAACTATCTTCACCAACAAGCATAGGAGAAATCTCTTTTGAAATTTTTCCATCAATTAAAGATGATTTACCAATTAATTTAATTTTATATCCAAATTCTTTTGCATATTTATGATCAATAGTTTGAATTCCCTCAATACCTGTTACATTAGTATTTTGTAGTGATGGAAACTCACCAAAACTTAATGCACTTAAGATTGATAATTTATGAGCAGCATCCATACCATTAATGTCAAATGAAGGATCTGCCTCTGCATATCCTAACTCTTGAGCTTCAGTCAGAGCTTCTTCAAAACTTTTGTTAGCTGAATTCATTCTTGATAAAATAAAGTTTGAAGTACCGTTTAAAATACCGAAAATATCATTTATTTTATCAAGAAAAAGTCCACTTTTAAGGGTTTTAATTATTGGTATTCCGCCTGCCACCGCGGCCTCGTAACCAAAAAAAACACTATTTTTACTAGAAAGTTCTGATAAAATTTTACCGTTGATTGATATGAGTGCTTTATTAGCAGTAATGAATCCTTTGTTATTCTTAATAGCTTCAATTGCTAAATCAAAGGCAATACCTTTTTCTCCACCAACAAGCTCTACAATAAGGTCAATATCTTTATCTTTAGCAAGATCTACTGGATTATCATACCAATTAAACTCTTCAATATTAATTGATCTTTTTTTTGTCTTATTTGATGCAGAAACGCCAAAGATATTGTAATCAAAGCCATATTTTTCTTTAATATTTTCTTTGTTTCTTGAAAGATTATTTATAACACCACACCCAACCGTACCTAAACCTGCAATGCCAATGTTAATTATTTTACTCATCCATAAGCCTTTTTAAATTTCTTGCGGCTTGTCTTATTCTTTGTTCGTTTTCGACCATTGAGAGTCTAACATACCCTTCACCATATTCACCAAAACCATCCCCGGGCGAAACAGCAATATCAGCTTTTTCAATTAACATTTTAGAAAACTCAAGAGATGATAAGTGTTTAAATTTTTCTGGAAGTGAAGACCATGCAAACATTGTTGCCTTAGGAGACGGTATATCCCACCCAGACCTTGAGAATGACTCAACTAAAACGTCCCTTCTTTGTCTATATACATCTCTAATTTCATCAATTACAGATTCATCACTATTTAAAGCTGCAGCTGAAGCTACCTGAATTGGAGTAAAAGCTCCATAATCCAAATAAGATTTAATTCTTGTAAGGGCTGAAATTAGATATTCATTCCCAACTGCAAATCCCATTCTCCATCCCGGCATAGAAAAGCTTTTTGACAGAGATGTAAATTCAACTGATATTTCTTTAGCTCCATCAACCTCCAAAATAGATGGAGGTCTATCATTTTTATCAAAATAAATTTCAGCATAGGCAAGATCTGATAATAAAATTATGTTATGTTTTTTTGCATATGGAACTATTTCTTTATAAAAATCTAATGAACATATTTCTGCCGTAGGGTTGGAAGGAAAATTTAGAATCATTGCCTTAATATCCTTTTTTGAATTTTCAACTTTTGTAGAAATTTCAGACATTAAATCTATTTCAGAATTAATATTGTAATGTATTAGGTTTGCATCATTTATGATAAATCCAAAAGCATGAATTGGATAAGCAGGATTAGGAACTAAAATTGTGTCTCCAGGTGAAGCAAGAACTTGCGCCATATTTGCAAGGCCCTCTTTAGAGCCAATAGTTGCAATAACTTCTTTGTCATAATCCAACTTTACATTAAATCTTCTTTCATAATATTTAGCGTTTGCTTTTCTAAGACCAGTAATACCGCGAGAAGCAGAATAACGATGCATTTTGGTATCTTGACTAGTCTCGACCAACTTATCGACTATATGCTTTGGTGTAGGAATATCGGGATTTCCCATACCAAAATCAATTATGTCACTTCCTTTGGCTCGAGCAGTGTCTTTAATTCTGTTCACCTCTGTAAAAACATAAGGTGGTAATCTTTTAAGTTTTTCTAATTCTCTCATTCTACAACTATATTTTTTAAAAAGAACTAACCTGAGGCTTCAATAATATCGCTTTCTATATCATCGCTGCAATCTGGTGCATTAATATTTAAAGGCCATTTAGCTTCTTTATCTAATTTATAATATTCCTCATCAGTTAATACTTCTTTTACTTTATTGCTATAAAGATATTTGTTTTTAATACTCTCTCTTGTTCCACAACCAGTAATCAAAAAAAGTGCAATTGAAAAAGAGAAAATTAGCTTCATAATCCATTAATAGAGTTAATTAATTGTATCTTCAAGAGATAATGACTCTTCAAATCCAAAAGTAACATTTAAGTTTTGAATACACTGTGAAGCGGCGCCTTTTAATAAATTATCTATCACACAACAAGTAACAAGTTCATGGCCATCATCGCTTATAGAATAACCTCCAATTATTGCATAATTTGTATTAATAACATCTTTTATAAGGGGCGGTTCTTTCTGAATTTTGATTAGTTTGTTATTTTTATAAAAATCATCATAAATTTTTATAATGTCTTTAACATTAAGTTTTTCTGAAAGAGAAAAATGAGATGTTACAAGTATACCCCTGAAAAAATCTGCTACATGAGGGCTAAAAGAAACTTTGTTATAACAATGTTTCTTGATTTCTTTTTCATGGGTATGATTTGAGAGAGAATAAGGGAAAATACTATCATTAATAATTTTAGGATTATTTTTATCATTGGGTGCAGCACCCGCGCCGCTATAACCTGAAATACCAACACAGGAAACTTTTAAATTTATAATATCTTTTATAGGGGCAATTGAAAGCTGAGACGCTGTTGCATAGCAACCTGGATTACTTATTCTTTTGATACCAGAAGAAATATTATTAATTTCAGGTATGCTATAAAACCAATTATTATCAAATCTATAATCAGATCCAATATCGATTATTACAATTGAATTATCTATTTTTTCAATTTTATCAACAAATTTTGATGACTCTCCATTTGGTAATGCACATATGACAATATCAATACCGTCTAATTGTAAATTTTTATTTAAATCTGAGTATTTCAATTCAGGATTTTTATTATAAGAATTAATTTTTTCACCAGCTTTTGAGCTTGAATAAATTAGAGATAAATCAAAAAAATTATGATTATCAATTATCTTTATTATTTCCTGACCTACAAACCCCCTGCCTCCCAGAAGAGCTATATTATATTTAATTTTACTCATTATTTTATCCTACTACTAAACTGAAGACAAAAAAAGAGCGCTTTGAAAGCGCTCTATTAAATTTATATTAAATTTATTTAACGCTTCGAGAATTGGAAACTTCTTCTCGCTTTCGCTCTACCATATTTTTTACGTTCAACAACTCTTGAGTCTCTGGTCAAGAAGCCGCCTGGTTTAAGAGCTTTTTTAACCTCTGGCTCAAAATTAACTAAGCATTTTGAAATTCCGTGACGAATTGCTCCCGCTTGCCCAGATAAACCACCGCCAGTGACGGAGCAAATAACATCAAATTGATCAACTCTTTCTGCCGCAACTAATGGTTGATTAATAAGCATTCTTAAAACAGGTCTAGCAAAATAATCATCGCTTAATTTACCATTAATTTTGATAATTCCTGATCCAGGCTTTAGCCATACACGTGCAACAGCATTCTTCCTTTTACCAGTCGCATAAGCCCTACCATGATCATCAACTTTTTTTTCTGGTAAAGGAGCGCTTTCAAAAGCAGCATCATTGCTCTTTAAATCTTCAATATTTTCTATTTCTATATCCATTATCTTTTCACATTCTTGTTATTTAAAGCTGACACATCAATAACCTCAGGCTTTTGAGCTTCGTGAGGATGTTCAGATCCTGCGTATACCTTTAAGTTACCAAATTGCATATTTGAAAGAGGTCCCGTAGGCATCATTCTTCTTATAGCCTTTTGAAGAACTCTTTCTGGAAATTTACCACCCAGAATTTTCTCAGGAGTAGTTGATTTAATACCTCCTGGATAGCCCGTATGCTTATAATATACTTTGTCTGAAAGCTTTCTTCCGGTGAAATGAACTTTATCAGCATTAATAATTATAACATTATCGCCATCATCAACATGCGGAGTATATGAAGGCAAATGCTTTCCGCGAAGTCTATTAGCAACAAATGCAGCTAACCTTCCAACAACAAGGTTAGAGGCATCAATTAATATCCACTTTTTAGTTACTTCAGATTGTTTTGTAGAAATAGTAGTTTTCATATCTTTAATCTTTGAATTAATTAATAATGCGATCTTTCTATATATTTATATAATTTATGTCAACTTATTAAAAAAAACAATATAAAACAATTATTTATTGATAGGTAACTATTTACCAAACCTTGAAAGATACAATGAAAAGGTAATAGAAGAGAAAACCAATAATGAGAAAAATTGATGTAAAAGAGCCGTTTCCCATGGCACCATTAATATTATTGTAAATATACCCAGTGCAATTTGAACAAATATTAACAGAAGTGTTAATAGCGAGACCTTTAACATAAAATAGTTATTTCTTGATAAATAGACATTAAGCAAACCTAATAAAAGTATGAAATAACCAAGCGTCCTATGGTTAAATTGAACGTTAGATCTATTTTCAAAAAGATTGAAAATTTCTATTTGAGGAATCCAATAATCTGAAGGAACAAAATTTAGCCCCATCAATGGCCATGTTGGGTATACCAATCCAGCATCAAGCCCAGACATAAGCCCGCCAGAAAAAATTTGTAAAAAAACAATAATTGAAAAAAAACTAAACCACAAAGGTCTTGTTTGATTGATATTAGTTAATTTTATATGCGCAACTTCGAACAATAGCATAAGAGTATTGTAAATTATTATAAAAGCCATAAGTAAATGAATAGATAACCTATATTGACTAACATCAACTCTTTGAGTCAAGCCACTTTGCACCATATACCAGCCAATATATCCTTGAATTCCGATTAAAATTGTAATTAATATTGATCTTCTAATAACTGACTTAGATAACTTTTTCATAAAATAAAAAACTACAAACGGTATTACGCATACCAGCCCAACTAATCTAGCCAGTAATCTATGGCCCCACTCCCAAAGATAAATAACTTTAAATTCAGATAAAGTCATAGAGCTATTAATTAAAATGTATTCAGGTATTTTTTTATATTTTTCAAATTCAATTATCCATGAAGATTCAGATAAAGGTGGTAAAATACCTATTAAAACTTCCCATTCGGTAATAGATAGTCCAGAGTCAGTAATTCTAGTTGCACCACCAACCAAAACTAATATAAAAAGTAATATTAGAAGACAGGATGCCCATATTATTAAAGGAAGATTTGTATTATTTTCTGTATTTATCAATGTACTACTCTATAAAATATAAATGTAAAAAAACGGTAAAAAATTGTTTAAACTAAAACAAAAAACTAAAAAACTAATTGGTACAATTATAATACCTATTTGGTTACTTTTTTTTCTATCAACAATAAGCTCCTTGGGAGAAATAATCATTCCAAGGTTAAATAACTTTGAAACATTTGTTTTTTATTTCATAGGTGGAATAATTTGGATCTTTCCAATAATGCCTCTAATAAGTTGGATGCAAAAAGAGAAAAATTAATCAAACCTTCCATAAGTTATTTTATTAAGAAGAAATATTGCTCCTAAAAAAATTAAAATTACAAGAATTGCTGTCATAAGAATAACCTCATAGTTATAATTTTGTTTTATAGTATGATTTCTAAAAAAATATAAGTCACTTATTGACGCATCTAAAAAAATTCTTTTTAATTACCTTAGAGAGGGTATGGGTCATGATAAAAAAAATAAATACTCATATTGCTTGTTATCTCTTCTTTATTTTATCATTTTTAACAATAGCACCCAAAATAGATTGCCGGGAAACCTCAGGGGAAACGCTTTATGACAATCACTGCTCGGATTGTCATTCATTAAATTTAAGAGGCAGCGCACATGGTTCTTCATTAATAGGTAAGGAGTTTTTAGCAAAATGGGAGAAGGATGGTCTTAGTAATCTTTTTGAATACACAAAAGAAAATATGCCTCCTGGAAAAGTTGGATCATTAGATAATGCAGACCTTTTGGAAATTCATAATTATATTTTAACTTCTAATGATATCTCTAATAACGATGGTTTTGTATCCTTTAGCGACCCTAGTACAATCGATCAACCTGAAGATAGAGTTTCAAACTTTAAGAATAAAACCTTAAGTAACTTTCAAAATATTACCCTTAAGGATATTAATTACCCTCCCGACTCTGATTGGCTTTCATGGAGAAGAACTACCGATGGAAAAGGATATAGCCCGTTAAAAATTATAAATACTAAAAATATAAAAAACATAAAACTATCCTGGGCACTAACAATGAATGAGGGAAGTAATCAAATTACACCAATTGTAAGTCAAGGTGTTATGTTTTTAACAAATCCAGGAAATATCATTCAAGCGCTAGACGCTAAAAATGGCGAATTAATTTGGGAATATAGATACCCCTTTCCCAAAGCCTCAAAAACATTAGGCGGCCCAACTAGAAATATAGCTGTTTATGAAGATAAAGTTTTTTTAGCAACTTATGATGCGCATTTAATTGCATTAAATATAAGAACTGGAAAATTAATCTGGAAAACAAAAAAAGCCAATTATGAGGATGGGTACACCCATACTAGCGGTCCAATTATAGCAAATGGAATAGTTATTAGCGGAATAAATGGTTGCGAAAGATATATTAAAGAAGGCTGTTTTATTACTGGCCATGATCCAGATACTGGTGAAGAAATATGGAGAACATCTTCAATTGCGCAACCTGATGATGAATATGGATATACATGGGGAGAAACTCCATCAATTTTTAGGGCTGGGGGTGATACATGGATACCAGGGAGCTATGATCCAAAACTTAATCTTTTTTTTATTGGTACATCGCAAGCAAAACCTTGGGTGGCTGCAAGTAGAGGCATGACACCTAAAAACTCAGCTCTATATACAAATTCGACCCTTGCTTTAAACCCAAATAATGGTGAATTAGAATGGTTTTTTCAACATATACCAGGTGAAACTATAGATATGGAGGTTGGATTTGAAAGAGTTTTGATAGATCGTAAAAATAAAAATTATTTATTTACTATTGGTAAAGACGGAATTTTATGGAAAATTAATAGTAAAACTGGCGATTTTATTAAACTTTTAGAAACAGTGAATCAAGACCTTTACGAAAGTATTGATTATAAAACAGGAAAACTTTCTTACAGAGAAGATATCTTAAACTCCAAAATAGATAAAGCTTTTTCAGTTTGCCCAGGTATCTATGGAGGACATAATTGGCAATCAATTTCATACGATGAAAGAACAACCTCATTAATTATACCAATACATCAATTATGCGCCGATATGATTGGAAGAAAGGTAGAAAGAGTTGAAGGATCTGGTGGCTTTGGAGCTGACTCTAAATCTTACCCTCTTCCTGATGCAAATGGTAAAATAGGTAAATTAATCTCTGTTAATATTGATGAAATGAAAATTAATTGGGTACATGAGCAAAAGGCTATGTTTTTAACATCATCTTTATCAACCGCTGGTGGTTTAACTTTTATAGGAGATCTTGATAGATACTTTAAAGCCTTTAATTCTAAAACAGGCGAATTGTTATGGAAAACAAGGCTTGGATCAGCACTTCATGGGTTTCCAATCACTTATTCGGTGGATAATAAACAATATATAGCAATTACCTCTGGAATGGGAGTTTTTAGGGCTTTAACTGCCACAATAAGTCCTGATATATACCAACCTGAAAATGGTAATGCTATATATGTATTTGAATTAAAGGAATAAATGTCAAAAAAAAAACAACTTAATATAAAAAAAATGCCTATAGAGCCTTGTTCATTAGAACCACTTACAGGTTTTTATAGAAATGGATGCTGTGATACTGGCGAAAATGATAGAGGAATCCATACTGTCTGCGTGATACTTACGGAAGAATTTCTTGAGTTTTCAAAAAATGTTGGTAATGATTTATCTACCCCGATACCTGAGTATGATTTTCCAGGCTTATTACCTGGTCAAAAATGGTGTTTATGCGCTAATAGATGGCTAGAAGCCTATAATTCAGGCCAAGCTCCCCCAATTATTGCTGAATCTACAAATATAAAAACGCTTGAAATAATCGATATTGATATAATTAACCAATATACACTTAACTAAAATTTTTAGAAAAATAAAAAATTACCAACAGAAAAAAAATTAAAATAATTAAAGGTATAAAAGAATAAAAAATGTTTTTAATCATATATTTATAGATAAATCCTAATTTAAAAAAGCCTTAATTACAAAATCATAAATAACAACTTTAAACACCACAATAGTAAGTGATAAGATAAAAATAGTTAAAAGAATTTTTTCAATTAATTTTAGCATTTTACAAAGTCCTTAATAATAATAGTTTTTAATATAATTATTTCATTAATTGAAACAATTAATTCAAAAGAAATAAAGATCTACTTTTTTATATTTTTTGCTTGAAATTAAGTTTTAAATTTATAAAGTTTTAATAAAACAAAGAGGGAGAATGCATTATGCACACTGTTTTAGACCCAAATGATTACGTGGGAATTTCCTTTTGGTTTGTTTCTGCTGCACTACTAGCTAGTACAGCGTTTTTCTTTCTTGAAAGAGGAACTGTAAACGCCAAATGGAAAACTTCGCTTACTGTTGCTGGATTAGTAACAGGTATAGCGTTTTGGCATTACTTGTATATGAGAGGAATGTGGATTGAAACTGGAACTTCACCAACAGTATATAGATATATTGATTGGCTTTTAACTGTTCCACTTTTAATAATTGAATTCTATTTAATTCTGAAGGCCGTAACAACTGTTAGAGCTGCAATTTTTTATAAATTATTAATTGGTTCAGTTGTAATGTTGGTTGCTGGTTATTTGGGAGAAGCTGGAATTATAGGTGCATTACCTGGTTTCGTGATTGGTTGCCTAGCATGGCTATACATCATCTACGAAATATTTGCTGGTGAAACTGCGAAAGCAAATACAGCAAGTGGTAATGAAGCTGCACAAACAGCTTATTCTGCTATGAAATGGATTGTTACTATTGGTTGGATTATATATCCAGCTGGTTACTACCTTGGTTACCTAGGTGGTGGGGTAGATGCAAACAGCCTAAATTTAATTTACAATTTAGCTGACTTTGTTAATAAAATTCTATTCGGTTTAGTAATTTTTGCTGCTGCTGTGAAAGATTCAGACGCATAACCATTTTTTTAATAAATGAGAAAGGGCTTAATTAATTTTAAGCCCTTTTTTTATGTCTATTTAATTTTTATTTCTTTTTGTGAATACTTAAAACAGATAATCATTTCGTTGTAATCTGTAAGCATGTAAAAATCACCATTGTAAAGGTAAGCTGTTCTCTCAAGTGATTTAGATGTTTTTAAATTTACTTCAGCACCCTGTTCAATTGCAAGCTGACATTTTTTTGTATCTGTTTCCTCGTTCTTTGACCAAACAGCCTGACTATCATTTGAAGATAGAGATGCAGGGAAAAGAAACAACATTATTAAGATTAAGAAATATTTCATTTTATTAACTATACCGAATGTTTAAAAATTCTTACCGCCATATCTAATAAACAAATGATAGAGAGAAACCATACGATAGTTCTCAAGTAAGAAATACCAGCATAATATGTAACACAATATACGACTCTTAAAACTAGCCATACAGTCGCAGCCAAAACAACATCAATATCACTAACAATACTTAATAAAGAAAGAGGTATAAAAATAAATAAACTTTCTTTTAAATTTTTTAGAGCCCTTATTCCCCTCTCAGAAATAACAGGGCGGTTTACCTCCTCATCCCTATTCGATAAGTTATAGGATAAAGAAACATCTTTTAATCCCAGTATCATAGGGAGTGGTAGCTGAATAAAATAGAATAATAATGTAAGTAAAATAATATCAATCATATTTTTTCTCCTTTAAATTATTAAATAAATATAATTTAGAAGTAATACGAGTCGTAGAAGAGTTGTAATGGATTTTTAAAATATGTCTTTAAGAAAAATAAAATTAATAAACTTTAGAAAATATCAAAATGTATAATTAATTTTCTATTATTTAATTTTTGATTTTTTTCTTTTAATTCGAAGTCTGTGTAACTTTGAGTAGATATTATTTATTCTTGTATTAACAATATCTCTAATTCTCGATCTTCTTAGCCTTGCAGCTTCTGATTTTTCTAATCTCTCAGATTTATTCATATTAAAATTCTACAAAAAAAATATAATATTTCAAGATATGATTTTTAATAAGACTGCATAAAGCCAAACCATTTATAAACAGCATTTAACATTGCAAATGCTGAGCTAAATAAAAGAAATAGTAAAATACCCCTTAATAACATCAATAACCCCTCCCTAATTATTCTATTAATATTAATAATAATGTTCTAAAAAAATATTTCAAATTTAAATTTATAATATGATAAAAAAATTAATGAAAAAATTTATTAACGAATCAAATCATTTTTTAAAAATAGGAATTCCAATTTTTGGATCCCAGCTTTCTTATATGATAATGCATACTACAGACACAATTGTGTCTGGAAGATATAGTTCTGAAGAATTAGCTGGTCTTGTTCTGGCTGGTGCATTTACATTTCCAATTTATATGCTTTTCCAGGGCATAATGTTTGCTATTACGCCTATTGTAGCTCAACTGTATGGATCCAAAGAATTTACTAAAATAGGCCAAAAAATGAGACAAATTTTTTGGATTGCAATACTAATTGCCTTTTCAATTTTCTTTATATTTTTATTTTTAAGTAAAATTCTTTTATTTTTTCCACTAGATAAAGATATTCTTTCAATTTCAACTGAATATTTAAGATCGGTATCTGTTGGGATGTTCTTTTATGTAATGTTTAGGTATTTAAGCTCTTATAGTGAAGGAATGACATTAACACTTCCCGTATTTTTTGTAGTTCTTTTTGGTGCCCTAATTAACATTCCCTTAGATATTATATTTGCTTTTGGTTATTTTGGAATTCCTGAAATGGGAAGTGAGGGATGTGGTTACGCAACATCAATAGTTTCTATGATAATGTTTTTTTTAATGCTTAGAATTATTTTATCTTCAAAAAAATATAAAAAAACAGAATTACTAAAAGAATTTAATGGTCCTTCTTTAAAAGTTAGTAAAGAAATTTTAAAACTTGGTGTTCCAATTGGTGTAGGAATATTTGCTGAAATGACCATGTTTTCAGGTGCTGCAATTATAATTGGTCAACTTGGAGATAAAATTTTATCAGGACACGCAGTAGCATTAAATATAGCAAGCATTCTCTTTATGCTTCCATTAGCAATAGGTTTGGCTGGTTCAACTAGGGTTGGAAACCTTTTGGGTGAAAAAAAATTTTTGGATGCAAAATATTCTTCTTATGTAGGGGTTTCACTCTGCTTCATCGGAGCGTTATTTAATATGATAATGTTATTAATTTTTAGAGAAAACTTTTCTTCAATATACTCAAAAGATATTGAAGTAATAAATGTTGCAATTTCTCTATTAATCTATGCATCAATTTTTCAAATTCCTGATGGAATACAAATGGGTTCATTGGGTGCATTAAGAGGATATAAAGATACTTTTGCGCCCATGGTATTTCTTCTAATATCCTATTGGATTTTTGCTATACCACTCGGTTATTTTCTTACAAATTATGGATTTACAAAACCTTTAGGTGCAGAAGGTATGTGGATTAGCATGATTATGGGGTTAGTATTATTTTCTGTATTTATCTTTAATCGATTACGATTAGTGTCCTCTAGGTATATATAAAAAATAGGACGATAAAAATTATCGCCCTATTTAACTTATAAATTAAGAATTCCTAAACCACTTGTATGGCTCTTTACCTGTTAAATTAAAATAAATTACCATATTAACCATATGAATAGTTAATAACGCCAGAGCAATTCCTATCGACCAACCTATTTGTTGATAATTGATATGTGCATCAATCAAATAAAGAATTATTAATGCAAAAATTGTCCAAAAAGACATTGCTAAAATTGCTTTTAAACTTTTCATTTTTCTCTCCTATTATTTTTAAGGGTAACTTCAATTTCAATATCAGATCTCAATGAAGACTGACACGCCAATGCATAACCATCATTTAATTCTTCAAAGCTAAGAACATAGCTAAAATCAATATCAGGAGAAATTTTTCCTTTTATCAATTTATATTTACAAGAACCACAGCTTCCAACTCTGCACTTATGAGGCCATTGAATATTCTCCTCTAATGCAGCTGTAAGAAGATTTTTTCCTTTCTTTATGGAAAACTCAATACCACTATTATTTACTCTAGCGGTAAAATCCTTTCTTTTTTTATTAAATAAATTAAACATGGCTATAAACAGAAATTATAAATTACCTATTTGAGCAGCTATCTTTCTTTCTGCCTCTGTCGCTTTATTTTGATCCCAATCTTCTAAAAGTTTTTTTGTAAAACTTCTAAATAAAGGCGGAATTAAGGTTAAAACGAATAATGAAAAATAACCTATTCCATAATTCGGGGCATCGACATCATCTAGCTCCCAGAAATAAGTTTCTCCTCTGACATGGTGGTCTCCTTGCCTACCAATTTCTATGAAAAACCAACTAGTAAACAAATTATCATTATCCCATGAATGCCTATGCTCAACAGGTTTT
>Ga0102963_1000436_pt1 | contig 18060 bp, 18 predicted proteins | sample SalPon2_C_H2O_MG_2_FD_84522 | JGI IMG/M metagenome (GOLD analysis project Ga0102963, IMG submission 84522) | Salt pond water microbial communities from South San Francisco under conditions of wetland restoration - Salt Pond MetaG SF2_C_H2O_MG | ecosystem: Environmental > Aquatic > Non-marine... | reverse complement strand
ATCGGATTCTTTAGTAACACGTTTATATGATGGTTTACGACCTTTAACACCTTCATATAATGCTAAATCCTTTTTAGATAATTTAGCTTTACGATTAAATTGTAATACTTTTTTTCCAATATACGCTTTACCTGTAGGTTCATGGTAAACTCTATAGATAAATCCAAAAGTATTAGGAGGAAAATCCTCTAAAGAGGTAACCTCTTCGTTTTTATATAACCACATAATTTTTTAATTTTATAACCAAACCCAACCTTGGTATACTACATCAGCACCACCAGCATTAGTAAATGTAATAGTAGGTGCAGAATAAGATATTCCAATAGTATTAGGAACACCAGGGGTTGAAGCATCATTAGCTGTAACTGTTAAATCTGTTCCTAAAGCAGTTGGTACAGGTAAACCTACATGAGCTGATGTTAGATCAACAACTGCACCTCCTAGGGAAACTCCTGCAAAAGCATAACCTTTTCTGTTTCCAGTTGTATTAATATTAACTACTACTGTGTCACTTTGTTCGGTTGAAGCTACATAAGAAGCTGTTACTGCTAAAGAAGCGGTTGTTTGTAATAAATTACTACTAGGATTATATAAAATATTATCAGCAGTATCTTTATATAATTGGGAATAATCTGATGAAGCTGTTATAATAAATGGTACAGGATAAAATTGATTCGTTGATAATGAAGTATATTTAATAACATTAGCATTTGAAGCTGTACCTGTAAAATCTATATTATTATAAGTTGTATCCCCTGTAAACGCATCATAAAGGGCACTAATATCACTTGCTGAGATGATATTTCCGTTTACTACATTTGATTTATCTAAATTAGCCATAATTATTTATCTATGTTTATAAGTATTGTTGTATCTGTTGTAGGCGATGAAGGTAAAGGTTGAGATAATTTACCTACTGCTAAAAGATCTTGATTTTCATTGTATAATCCAACTGTTGTAATGTAAGGACTAAAATAAGATTCTGTTACAAAACTTAAAGTTGATCCTGTTGTTTCATTAATTATTAAAGAAGGGTTTAAACTAAAATTAAATTCACTTTCTCTAATAGTACATTTATACTGTGTTTCGTAAATATCATAAGAGGATGAAAATGAACAAGTTACATTTGATGAAGTAATAGCATCTTCTATAAATTGACTATCACCTAATCCATATAATGCTTCACCGTATTTACCAACTCCATATCCATCACCTCCAGGAACACCATCACTAGTTAAAGTAATAATTCCGTGAGAATAAAATATATTTCCTACAATTTGATTATTATTTAAAATATTACCTTCACCATCATCTGTTAAATTAATACTTGGTGCTTTAAATACAAAAGAATTTGGTTGAATATAATCACCAAATAACCGAGAAGGAATAGATATTACACCAATAATATCATTAGCTCCTGTTGGAAAAAATTTAGAATATCTTAAATTAGTTTGTTCATAATTAAAATATCTTCCATCTGATTGGGGATTACCTATAAATCTATCTCCTTCTTGATCAGCTCCAGGAACTAAAGATTGAGTTTGGACTGGGGAACCAAATGATGAACTTAAATAATTAGAATAATATAATTCTTTAATAGAATTATAAACTAATTCTTGGTCTTGAGTAGAAATATAACCTGTAGTAGGGTTTGAACCTGAGATAAATATTTCAGATTGTATATTTTTTCCTAAAAATCTATCAATAGAGACATTAGAGCCAGTTAAAGCATCTCCCCCTTCAAAAGAAAAAGACTTATTAACCTCAAATGGGGTTACAATTACATCGGATGCTAAAAATTGTTTGTATGCGCTCATTCATTTTAGAAATCTAGTTTTACTCTAACGAGAGCTTCTTTTGTAAAGTCTTTCAATAAAGGTCTTGATAGTTTAGCAACTGCTAATAATTCATTCGAATCATTATATAAACCTACTGTAGTAACATATACTTGTGGGTTATTGATAAAATTAGAATACAGTACTTCACCAGTAGAACCAGAAATAAATGATGGATTTTCTGAATAGTTAAATTCTGAACTTCTAGGTCTTACAAATATAAAATCCGAAGTAATAGTTTCTTCTGAGTTTAATCTAAAGTTTCCTGATCCACTCATAGCTTGAAATAAAGAAGCCATAGGTGTTACTGTAGGGGCTGCACTACCTGTAGATGATCCACTATATTGGAAACCAATACCACCACTGATCGGAAAATCAGCTAATGCTAATGGATTTAATAAAATAGTACCAATATCAGGAAGTAACCATCCATAAGAACCCGAATTAGCTGAGTATCCATCACTATCTACTGATGTATTTACTACACCTCGTGATCCTGAGATTAATTGGAATACTCTACCAGCTTCATTAAATTGAACTGAAGTTACATAAGCACTATTATCTGTTAATGAAATAGAACCTGATGAACCTGAAATTTGAAGATCTAAAGATTCTAAAAATAGTTTTTCTTTATATCTAGCTCTATCAACAGAGATAGCAAAAAATTCAGAAGCTGTAATATTACCAAATACAAAATCCGTATTTTCATCACCTAATACAAGGTTTTGATATTGACCATAGATTGTTGATGTTGGTGATTTTCCATTTACTGAATTATTATAAACTAAACTACCACTCCCTTCACCATTACCATAAGTAATGGCAAATTGTACGGCTGCAGTATCTTCAGAAGATTCTGTTTGGAAAACATTTAAATAATAGTTTCCTGAAGCATCGGCTGCTTGGGTTGAGGAAGTAAAAAAAGTAGTTAATGTGGGTTGACCTCCTGAAAATAAAGTAGCGGAGATACTATCAGCTGATACTACAAAATCGTCGGCTTCTAATCTGTTAAATGACATAATTTTTTATTTATTGTACTTTATTTACTTGTACTGGGATTGTAAGTCTTGCTCCGCTATCCCTACCTACTACAGTAAGTGTTGCTCTTAATACTGTGTTTGAACCAAATAAAGTATTTACTGTTGTTGCTCTAATATTAATAGTTGTACCTACAACTGTTTTAGATACACTAGTACCAATTGTTGTTGATTGATTTAATGCTGTTACTTCAGGAGTATCAATACCAACACCTTCAAACGTTGAAAATAGTCTAACATCTGAAATAGTTGCTGTATAACCAGATGATTCAAAAGTATCACCCCCTGCGTAATTTAATGTTTGAGGTGTTAATGCTAATGAAGCACCTTGTTTTAGTGTAATTTGTGTAGTACCTAAATCTAAAATAGGCATTCTTGCTGTTCCTCTAGGTAATGTTGTAAGTTTATATTTCATTACTTGAGTTTCTTGAGGAAATGCTTCTAATAAGGGCATGTTTTGTAAAGCCTCACCATAATAAGCAGAACCTGAGGGGTGATTTGGATTGTATAAAGTATAATCTATTTCATCATCTGCTAAAGCAAATTGAGTAATAGAGAAAGAACCATCACCTCTAGCTAAGAGTTCTCTGCCTTTTGTAGTTAAAATAGCATCTACTGTTACTACTGAATTGTTTAAATATCCCATTGTGTAAAATTAGTTTGATTATAAATATATTAAATTATGTTTTTTTCTTCAAGGTCTGCGATTATTTCATCAAATCTAGCTTCTAATCGAGGAGAAACATATTCTGGGATTAAAAATCCATCTCCTGAACCACCTCCTTTGTTTGTTTCTATTAAAACAAAATTTGGATTTGGTGAATATCTTCTTAATAGGAAACTATCTAAATTAGTTCCCGAGGTAACAGGACCACTTAAATAAAGATATAATTTATCATCTACATTTTCGTTTGGAGCGGAAGCTGAAATTACTTGATATACATTTTGTTCATTAGCAGAAAATCTAATTTCATCTCCTACTTGTACTGTCAAAGGTAAGGTTGAGGAATATCCCGATCCTGAGACATCTTCTTGTTTACCTCCATATACAGATGAATCAAATTTAGATCCTGTTAATACAGCGCGGTTTGAGCTACCTACTGTCCAAAAAGGAGAAGTAATACCTCCTGATACTGAATTAGGTATTTGAGTCATGCTAAACACAGAATCTGAAACATATGTTAAAGCCCCAGCACTACCACCTCCTGTGTCTGTAACTGCGATTTGTACTCTGTATCTGTCACCATCAAAAGCTGCTGTTTGTGAAGGAGAGGTAAAATTAAATATTTGGTAATCTTGGTTACCACTATTTTGTACAGATACAATTCCTGTCTTTATTGTTCCTATTGTTGTCCATGATGAAGATCCGCTAGGTTGTCTTTGGAAATAAACATCTATTAAACCATTTCGGTTTTGATATGATGTTTCTTGGAATCTACATCTTAAAGTAAGAGTAGGAGTTACTGTTACACTTCCTGAGGGGGTTGTTTGTAGTTCAAAATAATCAAGTCCTGTATTATATGTAACATCAGCTCCCGTTTGAGAAGTTATTGCGTTAAAAATTCTTACTTCCCCCGAGGAAATAATATCAATACCAGAAGATTCAGCTGAACCTGTATATGCAGGGATTGTTTCACCTCCGGATAAATCATCAAAACTCATAGTAATAACAGCTTGTCCTGCTTCACTACCTGTTTGGGTGTATAATATAGGTAAAGCAATAGCTCCAGGAGCAATTACATTTGTAACTCCTGATATATCATCTACAGTATTTGTAGGGGTATTTCTAAATACTACATTTGCTTTATTATTATTAGAATTAAAGACAGTAGTCAAATTATCATAATATGAACTTGATAAACTTGGTTGATAAGTATTTCCAAATTCATCAATTAATAATAAAACGTGAGCATTTCCTTGACCTTGTCCTGGGTTTATTGAGGATAATCTTTCAGGGGAAGACCCACCAATCCAATCAAAATAAGCAAAAAAGATTTTTTCTGATTCAATTACAGGTTGTTGATTATTAGATCCTACATTTATATCTGGGGAGCTATGTCTACTACCATCATATCGAGGATTAGTTATCCTTGCTGTGGTGTAATTTGAATATTGTACTTTTGCTCTGGTAGCACTTCCACTTAAAATAGTATCAGCGTTTACAGCAATTATAGCATTTGAACTATAATCAACATCCATATAAAATTCATTTATACGATCAGTAACAGCATTGTTAATTAATGGATTACAATCACTAATACTAAAATTACCTTCTGTTATAAATGGTGAAAATATATTTAAAGTTTCTAAGGATTGGGTTGTTACTGCTTGATTAATTTCCCAACTACCACTTCTATAACTAATATCATCAACTCCTGTAGCAGTATTTGATACTTGTATATAAAATTGTTCATCTTTACTTATAGGATAAAAACTTTGGGATAAAGTAGTTGGAAGATATGCGAGTGGAGGAAAACTACTTCCTTGTAGTGAAGAAGTTGTAGCAATAATTCCTCGTTCACTAGAAACTAAATCTATTTTTAATATTCCATTTCCTCCTATACCACCAGATCCATCAGTAACTGCATCAAACGAACAAGTTACACTTAGGGGACCTAAAGTATTTACTCCGGGGAAATTATAGTAAGTACCCCCTACAAAAGTCCAATCAGTTACTTGTCTAAGTACTCCTGCGGGAAGTGTTCTGGTAGTATCTGCTTTAGTATCTAAAGTAGCATCAGGAATAATATTATTATCTATAACAAATTCTGATTGGCTTATAAAAACAGCAGAATCTGTTGATAAAGCATATACATTACTATTTAAATCACTTGAAGAAATAGCTGGGGTGAAAGTTTCAATTGCTAGATCTTTATTAGTAGTTGTAGGAATAGATTTTAATTCAGGAGTAATTGTAAAATATCTTGAATGTGTTTCATATGAACCAATTCCTTCAAAATTAATATCTTCTCCAAATATTTTTCCAAAAGACCCACTTAAATAAGGTTGTAATGGGTTTTGATCTCCTGCTGAACTTTGAGATACTATATAATCTACTTGAACAACACAAGTTGTTGGATAATAAGGAGCAATTTGTCCTGATAATGAATCGAAGCTACTTTCAGTTGTTGATTTTATTGAGTAACCGTTAAAAGTAGCTGTAGCTCCGGGGGTTAGGGGGAATTGTCCTCCTGCTGGGATTCCTTCTGTTGTTGAGTTTAGATTTAGAAATGATCCTATTACTTTAGACTTAAAAATATCATTTGGTTCTACAAATAAAGTATAATAATCTGCTTGTTCGCTAATAGAAATAATTTTAAATTCAACTACTCCTAAATCGTCTAATTGTAGTCTTAATGTATTTAATCCTTGTAAACTTAAAGTATTATCATTCCCTTCAAGATCAGTTTTATTAATCTTAATTACTTTAATTCCTTGTGTTATGTCTTGAGTTGCTGCCATTAAATTACTGAGCTTGAATCATATAATAAATATATTTCCCCAGAAGGTGGGGCTATTGATATATTGAAGAAATCACTTGATAATTCTGTTATTACAAAACTAGCAGAATAATTAACTATTGTTGTTGGAGCTTCTTTTAAATTATCACATCCAGGATTTAATTCTCCGTTAGTAACTATAAAATTAGAACCACTTAATTCACCATCAAAAAATTCATGTTGTGAAGATGCTGTATAATCTACAGGACCTGCTATAGTATCATTACTTCCTGACCAACTTTGAGTAATTGGTGAAATGTTAAATCCAGGACCACTACCTGAGATTTGTCCATTTAATTCAGGCATTGTTCCTCCGTTTGATCCGGTTACTGTATTTGTTATAATAGAAGATCCTGTTACTTCTAGGTTTTGAAATACAAATGGATCATTTTGGAATTGATACGAAGTTGTTGTATGTGTATCTAATTGTGGTGTTGGATATTTATTTCTTTCTAATAAATGTTGTTTGATTACTACTCCTGATGCTAAAGCTGTTCTAGCAGGAACAAAATCTTTTAACATTTTAAATAATGAATTATCAAGATATTTAATTAATCTTATATAATCCCATAAATCATAATTTGATTTATATTTTGAAAAATATTCATCTCTTAACTTATCTAAATCAGGGTATGATTCAGCAGATGAGGATATTTGTCTAGGATCTCCAATATAATCTCCAATGTTAAAATATCCTAAAGATGAAATAATATCATCATTAATTTCATTTTGGGGAGAAAATGCTATTTCTACGTAATCAACATCGGCTGTATAACTTTCACTTGTATATGAATTTTGTTGTACACTTATAAAAGGTGAAAGAGATGATGATACAGGAATATTTTCAAATGAACCACTTGTAGGAGGTAAAACAGTATCTATTTGTTTTAACTTATTTGTATTTCTATTTTTAATACCTGCTGGTACTTGGTCATAGAAAAATACTTCTTTATTAGATGTAAATGTTCCATTATTGATAGTAATATTACTATCTGAAGCAAATGAATTTATAATTTCAGATCCTGTTATTTTAGGATGTATAGATACCGATCCAGTATATAATTCACCTCCTAATGAAGCTCTAAATGCTAATTCATCTTAAGAACTAGAGAATGTTGAACCTTCAATAGAATTAGGATTCATTGTATAATCTCTAAAAGTAGTATCCCTTAAAGTAGTATTAAAATATCTGATTTCTTGATACGAACCACTAAAATTAGTATAACTACCTATTGGGGCTTGAGAAGGGAAATAAGAATTTAATGCATTGTTCCAATGAGTAAGTACTGAAGCTGTAAGTGAAGATGATGCTATAAATCCTATTTCATATCCATCTTTTCCATTATATATTTTATTAGCTGCATAAAGTTCAAATAAACTTTCATCTTCTTGTTGAGACACCATTACAGACCACCATCCACCATCAAAGAAAGGTAAATTAACACTACATGAAGTTGATGAATCAATATAAAAATATAAATTAGCATATTGATTTGAAGGATCAGGTATAGAACCACTATATGAACCTGAGGAGAAATCTCTGTCATATTCTAATACCATTTTTACTTCACTACCATCATCTAAACTCCATAAAGATTGAGATTGTAAAGAATTAGATGATGAAGGAGGCATTTTAAACCTAAACTGTAAGGTATGAGGAATATCATCTCTTGATAACCATGAAGAGTTTAAAGGCCATTCAGTTTCAATAGTACCATCTTCACCTGTATCAAATTTATAATTATAAACATCTTGCCAATAATCCCAATCATTTATATTAATTTTATCCTTACCACCAAATTCACTAATACGTAAAATTGTATCAGGAATGCCGTAAATATTAATTAAAGTACGTAAACCTTCAACCGTACCTTTTTTCTTAAGTAAATATGGTAAGTTGTGATATATGCGCTTATAAATTGATTTGTTAATATCCGATGTAGGGTATAATGAACCTGTATTAGACGCAGTTACATAAGTATCAATGTATTCAAATCCACTAGGTGCAGGTAATAAACCTGTAGTACCAGGGAGTCCTAATAAACTTCCTGAGGGATCTATTCCTAATAAACCTATGTAAAGGTCATTTACACTAAAATTATTTTGATATATTTTTACACCTAAATCTCTAATAGCATCAGTTACTAAATCTTTAGAAATACCATAATTTAATCTATTATCAGCATCAAATTTATCTGTTACACTTTGAATATAGGTGTAAATATTATCAAATTGTTGACCTAACATTTCAATAAATAACTCATATTGAGCATTATTAGAGTCATCTCTCAGATATTCAGGAATAGAATTAATTAAAGCATCATCATTTTCATCATCGTATGCTGATGCTGATGTAGATTGGGTTACAAAAAAGTTATAACCAATTCCCGGGTTTGTAGTAGGGGCATTTATATATGGCGGTGTGGAATTTGTTTTAGGCCATGATTTTGATTCAGATTCAAAATATAAAAAATGTTCATACCCATCAAATCCAGTAATAATATCATCAATTTTTTTCTGCCAAATATTATTACTAGAAGATACATAATAGGATCCACTAGAAGGATTAGTAGAATAACTTGAACTTACAGTATATTCTTCTATTAAAGATAATTTATAATAAAAATTTTCTAATCGGGCTTGAGCAGAACTAAAATTTATAAAATTAGAATAATCACTATAATCAATATTAATTTTTATTCCTTTTTCTGCTAAAATATTATTTAATTGGTATTGTAAACTCCCAGAACCTTGAGAATCAGTTGTACTAGAAAGAGATGAACGAGTTTTATACTCTGTAGAATTATTAATATTATCTTTAATACTAAGGTTAAGATTAGGTCCTTTTAAAGCAATATTATCGTTTTCTACTTCAAATATTGGAGTAATAGATATATTATAAGCAACAGGTTCTGCTACTTTTTCAACTACCCATAACTCAGATTTAATATTAAATTTATTAGGAAGAGGTTCATACAATTTAATTAATACTGTATTCCCATCTAATTTAATATTATTAGCAATTACTAATTGATTATCATCAAAATTAAGATAAAAATCAGGGTATATTTTTTCATCTGAGTTTAGATATTCAATAAATTCATTTACTGAAGTTATAATTTCTTCAGAAGTTAGTTGTGTAGAATTTAATCTTAACTCAGTTCGATCAGAACTTATTTGTTCTATATAATATTTAGTAATACTATTTGAATTTAATTGATTACTTAAAAAATTATATAAAGTATTATATGATCCTTCAGTAAATCCATAAGCTCTTAAATCTTTTTCAGGATTAATTACTATCTGATTATCTTGTAAGGTAAAATTAGGAAATCCTGATGTATTTTGGCTTACAATATTTTCATTAATATCATAAATAAAATATTCTATATAATCTTGAGAAGGATTAAATTGAGTATTTATATCAATAGATGAAATAAGAGACTGATCCTGGGTAGAATATTCTTGGTATTCAAAGGTGATAGGATTTATTTCCTGAATGTTAATTATATCAGCCATTATAAACTTCCTGTTATATTTTGTACTCCTTGTAATTGTAAATCAATTAATTGTTGATTTAATTCAACATTTTGTTGTCTTAATTGTGTAATTTCTTGGATTAAAGGTTCTATATTTTCATCACTAGTTGTAAAATCAATATACTCTCCACTAGTTTTAACAAGATACTCATGAGAATTCGATTCTCCAAATTTAGGTATTCTAAAAAATATTTCTTGATAATTATTAAAGAATTCTCCAACTGAAATAGATTGGGTTACTTCAATTGAAGATGTTACCCCTAACTCAGTAAATTCAGTGTTAATTACTTGAGTGTATTGGGATTTATTATATTCTTGTTTTATTAAATTAATTTTAGCCATTTGTTACTTTAAAGTAGTAATTATCATCAAATACATAAGTAGAATTACCAATAATAGTTTTAATTAATAAAGCATAATATCTTTCAGGTTCTAAACCATTCATATAGACATCCATATAACTACCACTAGAATCACAACTTAATTTTGTATAGTTTGTATCAAAATCTATTACATATTCGTTTGTGTCTAAATCTTTTAATGCCCAGTAAGAATCTTCAGGTAACGCATAATTTTGAGTATAATATGAACCTGTTTGCCATACTCTAGCAGGGTATGTAGGTCTAGCGTTTACTCTAAATCTATTAATACTACTTGAATAAAATACCCCAGGATTTTCAGCTAAAGTGACTGTATTATCTTGTCCTGAAATTACGGGTAAAGATCCAGTTTCATAAATAGAATCATTCCATTTAAATTCTAGTTGGGGTGGATAAATTGTATTAGTATCAATTGAGAAAAACTTAACTTCTGGTTGGAAATTATTATCATATACCCATTCTAATCTTTGTTTAACTAAAAATCCTTCATTTGAAGATGAGATTGTTGATTGAGTATTGGTTCCAGCATCTCCTGATGAGGCATAATAATTAAATGAACCTGTTAACCAAACATTTACAATATTAGTTACATTGGTATTTAAATCTTTATCTTGTGCATAATTATATACTTGAGACGAAGATAAATTAGCATTAGGCCATATACCTGAACCTGAAATAATTTGATTGAACCAGGTACCACCACCTAAAAGTGCATAAGATGTGTTATAAGATGAAGAGACAGCTATTCCATCTACTGAAGTTACGGGCCATAGGTTACTCCCTGATTCATCTGTAAATTGCCATGATACTCCATCTGTTGTTAAAGGTACGTCTAAATATTTTCCTGTTCCCATACCCCAAGAACTTGAAACAGCATAAACATCTATTGTAGTATCTAATTTTAATCCTGTTGTTTTAGCAATGTAACATCTTAAATTAGCTTGCCAAGAGGATCCACTAACTTTATTATTAATTACATCTTCAATTTCATCCTGTTCAAATTTAATTAAGAATCTACTAGTTTGGGGGTTAGGATCTGTTGGAGCTATTGATGTTAATGTTGATTCAATTATAGGATCTAGCCCTGTATTCATTGTAGGATACATTGAATACATTGTAGCATCTTTAGAAGGGAAAATTTTATATACTGCCATAATATTATTTAAAAGGATCTCTTGCCCTTGCTATTAATCTATCATCTTGTAAACTATCTGTATAGGTATTTTTTGGGGTAAAAGGTTGGGTTGTTGTAAATGTTTTTATTTCACCATTATTAATTCCTCCTACTCTAGTAGTATAAGGAACATTGATAGGACCTCCTAAAGGATTTGGATTTTCTAAATCTAATGAAGTTTCATTAAAAGTTTCTTTTAATTTAGAATCTTCTAACATTCTATCAACCTCAGAAAGTCCTTTAACAGGATCGTTTTTAGGATAATAGGCCAATGATGTTTCTGTAAGTTTATTATATTTATCTAAAAGTCCCATAATTTTATTTTTATAAAGGTACTACTCGTCCTTGTATGTCTGTATTTGGATATTTAACTTCAAAAATAGAAGGATCTAATGAAGGATAAATTACATTAGCATTTGTTGCTGCAGATATATCATAAGAATATTGTGAATATCCTATATTTTCTCCTACTTTATTAGTTATATCTATTGTTTTAACTGTTTGTACACCTTCAATTTGATCTAATAAAACATAAACATCTCTTAAAATAATAGGTTGATTTATTTGCCATTTATCGATAGCAAAATAATCTTGTAACGCAGATATACAATTAGATAATATCTGGTTATTATTATATTCTGGGAGAACTATGATGTCAAAATTAATTCCAATATTAATAATAAATCCATCTTTAATATTAACAGAATCATTTACCATTCTATATTGAGATAAGTAAGTAGAAATATTTTGTTTTAAGGCTTCACTACATAAAGACAATTGATTATTTGTATTATAAGATAATACATATAAGTCTAAAATTGAATTTGATTCTCCAGATGATATGTTTTGAACTTTAGTTGGTTCTATAAAGGCTTTTGATACTACTCCATATTTAGCAGGCATTGAAAGTGCTCTAACTAAATAATCATCTTGTGTTACATTACGTAATTGAGCCCCAAAATTTGCTGATGAATTTTGTCTTATTTCTTCAATAGTATCACCATCACCTCCACCATCAGCTGCTGTTGGGTTTGTAACTTGAAGTGAATTAAACACAATATTAGCAGTAGTTGGATCTAGATTATTATTTAAAAAAGATGTATTTGCGGTAAAATTAGTTAAATCGTTTGAAGGAACATTTGATTCAACTCCTCCCCCAGTTAAATATCTTACTCTTAATGTTGTACTAGATGGAGCAATTCCATATGTTTTAGTAAATAAGAAATTAGAAGGGGAATAAGCAGTATTTAATTTATTTCTTTCAAAAGGTAAACCTAAACCTACATTATTAGGATTTGGAATAATTTCTTCGTCATTATCGTTAACTGTACCAGCTCCAAATTGAATATCTAAAGATCCTGTAGATGTTACACGAGTTACAAATCTTCTTTGTTGTTTTTCTAATTTTAATAAATATGGAGCATCTCCATAGGATGATAAATTAGGATCATTTACATTAGTATTTTTTATAGAATTAAATACCATTTCTTGACCTAAATAATCTACTTCATACCATTCATCACCAGAAGTTAAATCAGTAATATCTAAAATTCCAACTATATTTTCAGCATTAATAGTTCTTGTATCAAACTGAACTGGGTTTGTAAAGCTAAATGAAATTGTATTAATTGTAGAGGAGATTGCTTTTCGTGTTTTTTTTAATAAGAAACTTTCAGCATCCCCACTTCCATTAATTTTTAATACAGTAATTTCTGTTGGATCAGATGAACTAGAGACTGAAAAATCTATTGGATCTTCTATAAGAAATTGTATAGAATTATTTGTAGTAGAATTTATAACACCATTAGGTTCAACAAATAAACAATAATCAAAATCAGGAACAATATTAGGTGATATTCCTGTTGCTGGAACTTCTTGGTATAAGTCTATATCTGTAGTAGCAACTTGAGTTACGTTTGGTTTATATCCAAACATATAAGCTAGTTCATATAAATTATTTGGTTGACGAGCATATTGTAAGAAATTTTCTTGAATTTGATTATCTAAATAAAATGATAATACATCTCCTACATAAGCTGCTTGTTCCATAAATAACATCCCTGGGGATGCTGGGGTGAAATCATTATATGTTGTTGGGAAGTATGTTTTAGAATAATTAATAAGAGATTGTCTTAATTCAGAAAAATCTTTATTAATATATTTTATATCCCTTTTTTTTAAGTTAGTTGCCATTAGTTAAATTGTAATTGTATTTCATCTTCTATTCCTGTGTCAACAACATTATATTTTAAATCTATGGTTAAAGAATTAATATCAGGATTTGAAAATAATTCTAAACTTTGAACTCTAACACTAGGAAAATAATCTCCTAATTGTGTTTGGATTAAATCTTCTAATCCTTCTAAATTTTGTTCAGATAATTGAGAAAATATGGTTGCTCTTAAATTTCCTCCAAATGTTGTATTTAAATATCTTTCATTTTGGTTAGTTAGAAAAAAATTAATTAAATTATTTCTAACTGCGTCTTTTGTAGTATAGGTAGAATTAAATACACCAGGGGCATTAAAAGGAATACTAACCCCAACCGCTATACCCGGTTTTCTATCTATAGGAAATATTTTTCTAGCTCCAACAGGCATTATTTAATCATATTCATTATTTGGTCCATTCCTACTTCTCCCGCAGGTAAATCTCCTCCAGGCATTGTCCCTTGAGGATTAAATGTTCCATTGTAAGCTGTGGTAGCTGCTCCTCCTTGTTGCATTTCACCTAAAATACCTGAAAACATGTTTCTACGTTCTTCTGGGGATAGTTGTTTAGGTTTTTCAATGTGGGGTTGAGAGTAAGTATCTTTAGATTCAGTAACCACTTTTGGTGATTTTACCGCTTCTAATAAAATTTCACGCAACTCCTCTTGGATCGCTTCCTTTACAGCTTCTTTAACTAAGTTTTTTAATTGTGAGGTTTTCATATATTATAAATATTAAATTAATCAGCTTTTAAATTATCTCTGTCAATAATAAATTTTAATTCATCTATTAATGTTTGATTATTAGTTGTAAATGATAATTTAGTTTCTATCTGTTGTATACCATATTGATTTAATCCTACAGCTCTTCTACGAGTAACAGTAGGAGTAAATGGTTCTTCTTTAATTTGAAGTACAAATCCTTTATAAGTAGCTTGATTGGATGTTTGTAATGATTTAGTTTCAGTTTCAAAAATACCTTGTATTGTAGGACTAAGTTTTGTTAAATTATTAATTTGAGCTTCATTAGCACATTTTAAAATATAAGGATCAATAATAAATAAAAAATTTACTGATTGTTTAATAAAAGCACTAACTATTGATACTGAGATTGCTGAGGAAGCTAGGGCTACAACAATTGGAGTTATTTTAGATTCTCCAGCTTCATCAAAAAGAACACCTTCTTTTAATGTTTTTAAATCACTTCTTATAGATTCCGTAACTCCTGCGCTAAATGGGAATGCTTTACCCGTGGCAGAAAGAAGAGGATCTGCTGCTACTAAAGCTTTTAATACTACATTAATAATAGTTAAAAATCCTCCAGCTAAACCTAAAAAACTAGCTAATGTATCTAATTGTTTTCCCACATTATTTAATACTCCTACAATATTGTTTCTTTGAGTAATTATATTATCAGTAACTAATGTAGGGAGGCAAAAATTATCTAAAGCATCCTGTCCTAATTGTTGAGCTTCTTGTTGTACTTGATTAAAAGCATCATCAAAAGCTTCAGTAGCTAATTTATTTACATCTAAATCTTCCCTATTTTCTATAATTTGAGGTACAATTTTTTGAATAGATGGTTGTACAGGTTCTGGGAGTTCTTTTACTACTGTGTCTAAAGCAGGTTGAATTAAGGTATCAATTTTTACTCCTTGATTCATTATAAGCTTAGGAAGATTCTCAAAACCTGAAGGTTTTAGGTTATCCGGGATTGCTCCTAAAATAGTATCTATTGGTATTCCTGCCATTATAATGTTTTACTTACTTTAGATTTTGTTGTAGTTTCTATTTGAGTTTTTAATGTATTTAAAAATGGTACTAAAGTTTGTGCTGCTTGAGAAACACCTGGGCCCCCTAGAGGGGTTACAAATCCTAATATTTTAGTTAAATTAATTAATTGTTGTACTAATTGTGATAATAAATCTACAGTAATATCTCCTTTTAATATAGGTTCAGTAGCATTTTTTCCACCTAAATATATTTCATTTGATTGAATTATGGATTTAGGAGAATCTACATTAAAACTTTCAATAGCATTAATACCCACTGATTTTTGTGAATTTAATAAAATATGATTTGTAGTTGTATTAAATACTAATCTTCCAGAATTTACTAATATTTGCTTCCCCGCAAATTTATTAATTTTTTCAGGGGGATTATTATAACTATTATATTTTTCTGAGGTAGGATTTAGTAAAATATTTTGAGTTGAGGTCAAATAAATAGATGAATCATCATTATTTATATCTTCATTAATGGTTACCCACCCTTCATTACTTTGATCGCCTTGACCATTTCGTAAAATCATTATAGGATCACCATTAGACCCTGTTGTAGACCAATTTGTAAATCCATTAACTGTAGAACCAAATCTAATTGAGTTGCCCCATCTTCCTTCATATATTACATCACCTTCATAAGCTTGTAATGGATGGATATTTGCTCTTTCTACAAATGTATTTCCTAAATTAATTTCAGTAGATTGATCTGTTACTCTTCTAACACTTCCAGCTTCAGTTTCAACATAATCTTTTTGTTGCGATGGTGGAGGGGTATTTGGACTATAGGGAAATCCATTATGATGTGGGTGATTCCATATTCCAACAGTATCAATATAATACTTTGTAGTATCAGTTGTAACATTCCCAATATCAGTATTTGGGAGAGCCATTATATAAACTATTTCATTTATTAAAGGATATTTAGTATTATTAGTAAAAAAAGGTTTTGCTAAACTAAAATTAGATTGTGGGTCTGTGACACTTTGAAATTCAATAGTTCCTATACCATTATATTCTCCTACTTCTTTCCATAGGGGGTGAGAATCGTCTAATACAATACTAACAACTCTTCCAGTAGTAATTAATCCAGAGGTAGCTAATGCTGTTTGGACATTAAAACCATTATTTAAATTATTATTTAAATTCTTATTTAATGATGTAAACCCGTAACTCGCCATTATTTTTCTTCGTCTTTAGGAGGTTCAATTTGAAGATCTTTCATAGCTTCAAGTAATTGTTCTTTTTCTTCATCTGAAATAGAAAAATCACCTTCAGCTGTTTCTGTTTGAAGAACACGTTGTACGATGGTGGCCATTTTAATTAATTGTTCATCGTTTTTAACCCCAATTTCCATATACTCTTTAATTAGGGGAACTACGAGAGTGGCATCACCAATATCAGAAATTAAAGGTTTTAATTCTGAGATTAGAGCTGTTACTTGTCTTTTTTTCTCGGTTTGGTTGGTGTAAATTTCTTCAAGAATATCAGAAAATTTTTTCTTACCAAATACTATACTGTCTAGTTGTGACATAATACATACGTTTTAATCTATTATAAATATCAAAACTAAAACTTTGTATAACCATTTTCAATATAGAATATATAATTATTTTTAAATATATCGTATAAACGATTTGCTATCTTAGTAATTTTTGGGGTCTTCACATCTACCATTTCACGGATGTAAATGTAAAGAGCTTTTTTATTAAATACATCTATATCTTCTCGTTTACGAAAAATTTCTAAAATAGCATCAGCTACTTGAGCATCATTTCCTTTTGGGAAAAATTGAAATATATTTTCAGTACAATAATCAATATATTCATCTATAAATAAAGATAATCTATCATTAACATTATCACTATCTATATGATAAGAATGATTTTCATCTTCCTCTAATATAGACACAGGAGCTTTATCTACCCTTTTTTTATAATTTTTTTGATTTTGAAGAATTAAATATCTTTTAGCTATTGTTCCAAAATAAGAATATGCTTTAGCTCCCCTAGATGGATCAAATTTATCTAATTTAGATAATAAAAAACATATTACCTCATGTTGTAAATGTTCAATATCATCTACTTCAGTATAATAAAATTTAAAAGTATGAATTATATTTTCTGTTAATTTGAAAAAAGCATAGTGAATTTTATCTCTATATATATCACTACGAACTTCAGGATCATCGGTATTATTATATAATACTATAGCATCCTCAGTTTCTTGGGTAAAATACACCCCTGATTTCTTTTTTCTTTTTCTTGGCATGGATTATAAGTTCTTAACATTAAAGCTGTTAAGAACAGACTGAATGTTTTTTAGTTGTTCAAAGAAAAATCCAACTTCATCATCTGATTTAAATGTTTCTTTTTGGTCAATTTCTTTTAGACGCTTATCTGTATTCTCAATATAATCTGAGATTTTGTTTAGATAAGTCATATATCCTGCAAGGATATCTTCTTGTTTTTCATTTTTACGTAGAAGGTTAAAGGTCGTGAATCCTAAGACCACGACCATAACCGACAAAATAACAATAGCAATTATCATAGGTTATCTAACATGTTTTTCAACCCAGCACTTTTAATATTACCTAAAGCTTTAT
>Ga0102963_1000427_pt1 | contig 18155 bp, 28 predicted proteins | sample SalPon2_C_H2O_MG_2_FD_84522 | JGI IMG/M metagenome (GOLD analysis project Ga0102963, IMG submission 84522) | Salt pond water microbial communities from South San Francisco under conditions of wetland restoration - Salt Pond MetaG SF2_C_H2O_MG | ecosystem: Environmental > Aquatic > Non-marine... | reverse complement strand
GGTATTTCCTTGTCGCATATTACGATTCCGATACGTTGGTCGTCCGACCTATTCCTAAACATAGTAGATACTCGGTATTCTCCACCCAGTATATCTAATCCGCAAGGAATTGCAACTCCATATTTGACGTGTAAATGAAACGGATATACTGAATCAGGTTCGTCAGGCATAACAATCATTTTGTTTACGTCATTCGGAAATGCATTACCTATGATATCAGGATTACCACTCATACCTTCTAACCATTCATTACCAGATATGAAGTAAGGTAAACTATTACTCTGTTCAGGTCTTACATTGTTTTCACAAAAATACCATTCACCGTCTTTAATCAAACCTGTCAATTGACCAACATAGTCTCCACCAAACTGAGAAGCCCAGTCTAAGAATATCTCTGCATTCTTAAGTGCGAGTTTCTCATTCTTTTTTGATAGTTTTGCAAAACTAGAAGTCTTTGTCCAATGAACAAAATTACCAGAGTGTTTTGCAACGTCTTCTCCAATAACTTCTTGAGTATGCATAATAGACCATTTACCACCAGACATTGCATAGGCAACATTGGTTTCAATGTTATCAGGTATGAACTCTTCTACAAAATATTCAAACGTATCAAGTTTGTCAATGTCTTCTTGGGTTAAACAAAGTTGTGCGTGGTCAACCTTTTCATAAGTAGTGACAGGTTTAACAACACAAGGTGCTGTAGGTCTCTTTAAAAGTTTTGGAACATTGATACCCAATCCTTCTACTTCGTTTCTAAGAAATAGTTTATGAGTTTCTAGTTTAGCACTCTCTTCGTTTAAACCAATAACCTTACCAACACGTTTAGAGATTCGTTCTAAACTTCCTACTCTAGTTGGACTAGTCATAAGAACGATATCAATATCTGATTGATTCAACCACTCTAGAAGTTTACTTTCTCTAGAAGCAATCTCACCTTGAAGAATTTTTATACCCAGAGATTCAAAATACTTTCTGGGATTCTTTTCGTAAGCGTTGACTAGATAAACTCTATGTCCGTCTTGAACTAAAGATAATAGGTTGTGAAAATTACACAACCCATAATCTATGCAAAGGATTCTTTTAGGCGACAAAATCCTCACCGTCTTCCCAACCACAACCAGTTAGACCACCAGACTGTAAACCTTGAAGAGTTCTGAGAACTTCTTTATGGTTTCTTCCTGTATCTAATGCATTGATTGATACGTGTTGAATGACTCTATTTTTGTCAAAGATAAAGGTTGCACGATAACATACACCTTCCTCTTCATTAACGATACCTAATGCGTGAGATAAACCTAGTCCGCAATCAGCTGCAAGTGTATGTCTGATATTTCCAATCAGTTCATTTTCTTTTTTCCACGCTAATTTACAGAACTCGTTATCACCACTAATACCAACTACGTTTGCGTGTTCAACTAATTCGTCAAACCCTGCAATCTCTGTTGGACAGATTAAGGTAAAGTCCTTTGGATAAAAGTAAACTACCGACCAATCGTGTTTGAGTGGTTGATAATTTTCTTCTACAGTTACTCTCACAAATTCATTTTTTTCATTGATTCCCTGTAGTGAGTATGCAGGGAACTTATCTCCTACTGATAGCATTTAATACTCCGTTTTTACTAGTTCTTCTAAGTCAGTATATCCACCAATCTTGTTTCCGTCAACAATGATTTGTGGAAAGGTTCTTGCGGTTGGAAATGTTTCCATCATTTCCTGTCCAGTAAAATCAGTTCCGAGTAGTTTGTATTCATACTCTTCACCGATTCGTTCACACAACGATTTTGCCTTATCGCAATAAGGACAATTATCTTTTCCATATATTGTTATCATACTATTAATCCACTTGTATTTTTTACGTATGCCTTGCGTAGGTCTTCATTGACCTTAGTCACAAAACATATACTGGATTTATATATATCCACTGTAGATACGTCTGATTCACCTGTAACACAAATACCGTGTGCAAATCCCATACCCTCTTGGGTACTTACTACCATTCTTGGGTCTTTAAGAGTGACTACAGTATCGTCTTCACTTTCATATTTACCCACATATTCACCACTGTTGCACATAACTGCAACTACGTCATTCTTTTCCACTTTGTTTCTCCGTGTAATAATAAGGTCTTGACTCTTCTCCGAGACAAGACTCATAATCAATATCGTCAGTAGGGTATCCAAGTACCCTACTGAACCAGTTCTTCAGTCTATGAAGCAAGTGCATATTCCACCGCTTTTTCAACTGCTTTGTTTTTCCTACTTTGGTTAGCACCAAACCACGCAGAAGTCAACCTTGAATCAGTCTCTCTTCCCATTTTATGGTCAGTAAGATATGTTACACTATTTAGTGCAGACCACCAAGACCCTTCACCAAAGTTAGCGCCAGGTTGTGTTTCCAAGAAGGAATACGCAAGTTGACCGTTGTTAGTCAAGTCTTCAAAAGTCTTAACATTAACTTCGTTCTTACCTTTGTATGTTCTTGGGAAAACTTCGTTATAGTATTGAATCAATGATTCTGCGGTAAACCTTTTAGACGCAAGGAATTGTGCAGTTTCTTTGTATTGTGCAAACTTCTCGTGTGCAATACCTAGAGTTTCTTTTACAGAATCAGGATTAAATGCAGTCCTATGAGATAGGGATACAGAGTTTGCGACATTTTGATTCAACGATAAAGATAAAGTATTATTACATACTACTCTTATTGGAGTAAATCTAACGTCAATTGATTTACCATACATATGAGGATTAGAGAACAAGAGATATGAATCCACTTGGTCACCACCAAGGATATCAAAAGATTCCTTGACTTTTGCAAGTGCCCATACCATTTGACCACCTTTCAGTGAACCTGCGGTATGCATTTCCATATCACCTGCAAGACAATACTCTGAGAAAAACTCAAAAGCTTCCTTGTTCTGAACAGGATTCCAGTTATCACCGATAACGTCCAAGACTTTATTGTCCGCAGACCTTACAAGTGCTTTCTTACCTGTAATGTATGCACCAGAATGGGTTGTCATAGATTCTTTTCTAACTTCCCAGTCAAGTCCTGCTTTTTCCATAATTTGATTTGGGGATAGGTCAGGTGCGACCTTTGTTCCCAAACCGTGCCACGGTGTTTCACCTGCATATGCCATTTGTGCAACACCATTTACCATTTCTACTTCGTGAGACATTACGCCACCTCCAACATAGTTAATGGAACGTTGTATCTAGAACCGTTCATATTCACGATTGCTTTTTTAACGTTCACTTTTTCAACGATACCAAGAGTTTTCTTGGTCTTTTGTACCACAAAAACTTCACTCCCTTCAGAGATTTCAGATTTTGCTTTCATTTCAATTACATTCCTTGCGAATGCAATTACTTCATTCAACTCAGATATTGAGTTAAGGTTGAAGAGTTCCTTTTGTAGTTTTTCACTTATCATAATATTTTCCTTTCATTTGATATTAAGTTGTTATAATAACAAGTCCGACAAGAAATGTCAAGACTTATTTACCTTATTTTGAAAAAAAGTTTCTAATTCCTTCTTTTCCTTCTTCGTAGGTTTGAAGTGGGGGTTCAAGAAGTACTCCTGTAACAGAGTACCTTTTTTATAACCCTTCATTATTCAACCCTATCGTGAACTGCAACCGCACCATAGAAGTTTCCTCCTATCAGTTCGTCACAAAGTCTTGAAAACCTTGAGTCAGAAGTGGTCGCATAGTTTCCACCGAAACTAGTCCACTTGTCTTTTTTAGAGACTGGAACTAGTCTTAGACATTTCCTACCACCGATAGGTTCTTTCATTACGAGTTCCGCAGGTGGGTAGTCGTCATTTGGTTCAAAAGGGCCTTCGCAGTTTATCACTGTAAAACCTTTTGAGTAGGAGGATTCACCTCCGTTAGTGCAGTCTACGTTCCCAAGGAACGAGTCCGACATATCTCTTTTATAAATATCTACTGTTATTCCCATAATAAATCTCCTTTCTTAATGGAATACTTTTTTCACACCGTCCACTACGATGTGTTCTATTTCAACTTCACCAATTACTTTGACACCAGTTCTTTTGAAAACTGCGTCATTCATTAGTTCCCAACATTCGTTAATGTTTTCTTTGGTCATTGCAAGTTGCATTTCCTTTGCGTTAAGTATTAACTCAACAGGGATACCAGTTGCAATATGAGTTCCGATTAAACCGTTTTTCATTTCTTTCTCCTTTTTCATAATATACACTTATTATAACAACAAGAACAAGAAATGTCAACAGTTTTTTTGAAATTAATTAAATTATTTTTGGAAGGTATATATGTCAATCAACTCTTCTTTACCCTTAACCTTTATCTGACCAATGGGTTCAGATTTGATATCAGTAAGTTTCTCCATAGTATATGAAGAGTAGATTGTTTTGTGGTCTATATAATCACCACGAGCGGCAGTTGCTTCGAGTCTGGCGGCAAGGTTAACTGCGTCACCTATCACCGAGTAATCAAATCTTGTTTCACTTCCCATATTACCTACAATACAGTCACCAGTATTGATTCCTGTACCTACATTAATTGGAGGTAAACCAAGTTCTTCATAATGTTTTCTTAGTTCGTTAGTCTTTTGTTCTATTTGAATGGAAGCTTTGACTGCCATTTCTGCGTGATTCTCACAAGGTAACGGTGCATTCCAGAATGCCATAATACAGTCACCCATATATTTGTCAATACAACCACCGTGGTCAAGAATGATTTTTGTCATTTCATTGAGATAGTTATTAATAAGTTCAACTAATCCTTCAGGGTCGTTATTGTTTTTATAGTGTTCTGAGATAGGAGTGAATCCGCATATATCCATAAACAAGAATGTCATTTCTTTTCTCTCACCACCTAACTTCATAAGACTTGGGTCTTTTGCTAACATATCAACCATATCAGGAGATAGGTAAGTTCCGAACTGACCTTTAATCATTTGTTTTTGTTTAAACTGAGTATAGAACTGAACAAACGAACCGTGTGCAAATATTACTACTAATGTTAATATAGGGAATACAGGGTCAACCATATAATAGTAAGTTGAGAATACATCATTTGCAAAGTAATATAATCCACCGAGTATGACACTAAACGTCATACCAGATACGACTATTGGTGCATAGGTTATAAAAAGAATAAGTATGACTGAAAGTATGACACTTAGTAATAGTTCATAGAACATAAACTCGTCTGGTCGTTTTAAAACAACTCCGTCAATCATAGTCTTAATTATATTTGCTTGTATATCGTGAGGATACATTGACCCTACAGGTGTAGATACTACATTAGAACCTTCAAAGGTTGCACCCACAATTGCGATTGAACCTCTAGGTATTTGTTCTAATTCTGTAAACGAATATCTTTTAAACTCGTTCCAGTATGCGATAGTAACATTACCTTTGGTATCAGTCGTGATAGGTTTGAACTTGGGTATACGAACAAACTGAATACCATAATCGTCTGTAGATATCTGATAAGAAATATCACCTGCCGCTACTCTGAGGACATCTAATCCAAACGCAGGATATAATCTACCGTCAAAGTATTCTAATAATGGTTGTCTTCTAACAATACCGTCAATGTCTTGGGTAGAAGATATCGTTCCATAACCAAATACATTGTCGTGTATGATTGGTTGTGCAAACAATAAGCCAGGCAGTTCTGGACGGAAATCTTCTGCGTCCCTTTCACCAAAGGTTGCAGTTCCGATACGAGGTGGTCTATAATCAGTATTAGTTCTATTGGACGGTGCGATAGCAATGATTGCTTGTTTCCAAGATAGGATATCTGCAAAGTATTCGTCACCACCTAATCGGTCTTCTTCTGAAAACAAGATATTAAATGCGATTATACTATCATCAATTTTGTCAATCTCGTCTGCCATTACCTTTCGAGGAATAGGATATTGACCAAACTTATCTAAAGTCTTTTCGTCAATGTCTACTAATACGATTTGTTCTGATATCTGAGTCTCTTGACTTCTTTGAAGAGAATCAAAGAACGAGAGTCTTGCACTCTCTAATAGAAATGGGTCAATTAATCTAAGTCCTACCATTAACCCCAAAGTGATAAGGACGTGCCAAGTTTTCATTGTACTATAGTTATAGTTGTGTCTTGACCATTTACTTTGATTGGGTCAAGTTCTTTTCCGTCTTGTTCTAAATTGATAAGAGTCTCTGCATTTCTATCAACTGATATCTCTACAATATCACTAACGTTTCTAGATAGATTAACCTTATCACCTTCTACAATGGTCGCAACTTGAGTCACCGTATCGAATCCTTCTTCAGTACCTTCAAGAGATAATGAAGTTACGGTCTTTTGTTCTCGGAGAAACTCTTCTCCTAGAGTATCAAAACTATCCAGTAAGTCTTCCAATAGGTCAACATCAAGATAGTTTATATCTAACTCAGTATATTCAAGATAATCTTTTTCAAGTTCTTCTTCTGCCAATAAGTCTTCGTCTAAAAAATCAATGTCTAAAGGATTGATATTTTTAGAAGCACTTACACTTGAATAGAACTCTTCTTCAGTTTGTTTTTTCCTTGGAGGATTAATAATCATAATGTTGTTCAACATATCCAAAGTCAAATCTAAAATTGCTGGAGCACTCGGTGGTGTTTCTGCAACCGAAGTTGTGGTAGACTCAAAGGGTTTATTGAGTACTACTTCACCTGTTGCAGTAGAAACTATAATCTCACCAGACGAAATTCCGTTTACGTCTGGGAGAAGTACCACCAATGTTTTTCCAAATTCATCAACAGTTACCGTGAAATCCGTTCCACGAATACCAATTGATGCTGTCGGAGTCTTGAGTCTGATATTTTCTTTATCGACCTTTCCAAGTTCTCCAGATATAAATCTTGCAGTTCCCTGAGCGAATGTCATCGCCAAGTCTGATTTACTTGGGTCTTCGTCAAACACCACGTTATCAATTACGATACGTGTATGTTCTGTCATTCTCAGTTTACTATCGTCAACAAAGCGTACCTGTAGGCGACCCTCACCTGTTCGAAGGTCATCTTTAGATATTACTCCTTGTCCTTGATTTGGTTCTATCTTATCCAAGTCACGGACAATCTGTCTCCAACCTACTGCTTTATCTACTTCACCAACATCACTATGGGCAAGTTGTGGCAGTACCAGAATCAGACTGAGTAATGCATATAGTTGCATCTGTCGTGCTTGTTCCTGAACCACTATAATCTATCTCCAACGAGTCCGCTTGTAAAGTTGATGTTTGATTTACTTGGATATCCCAGTAATCACCCACACCAGTCATTACAAAATTATGTCCGTCATAACCTGATGCATTATACAATAAATTAGTGTTATCACCGTCCATATCTACATTAAAGGTTAAACTAGATGCGTCAATGTTAATATCACTAACATTAAAGTCACCGTTTAGTATGTAATCTAAATCTAGACCAGTAGCGGCATCGTTTGAAGCAATATCAAAATCTAAATCGTTATTACCACCAGTAATATCAATTACATAGTCGCCAGTGCCAGCACCATATGTATCGTCTTTATCTACGTCAAACAATATGTCGTTAGTAGAACCGTCAATGTCTAAATCAAAATTAATACTGTCACCATATAGACTACCGATTAAAGTATTACTACTTCCAATCATTTGAGCATTAAAATTTAAATTCAAACCGTCTAACACGAACTTAGTTGAGTCTGAAGTAGACCCACCTAATTTGTTTCCAGAACCGTCTTGTTTAATATCAATATCAGCACCTGCACCCACTTGGTCTATATAAATTTCATTATCAGCAATAGCAAAAGTCGTCATAAAGAAAATCATAGCAAAAATTGAACTCTTTATGTTCATTTTGTTTATTCTCCGTTTAGTGTCCAGAATCCTAAATCACTTCCTCTCAGAATTAATTCTAGTACACCAGTTTCAATTGCACGTTGTGTAGCAATTGATACACTCTCGTTAGTGGCCATTCCTGATTCTATTTCAACCAGTTCTGTCCCCTGCTCTATAAATCTAAATACGTCCCCACTTAAACCTTGGGAAAGTATGGTCTTACTTGTTATCACATCAAGTAAAACTTCGCCTGTCGCAACTGACACGAGTCTTATATCAACGGTCACCGTGTCTATACTATAAGATTGTGAACTACCGATACCTAGATATCTGGCACCTGCACCTCCAGATTTTACAGAAGTATCGTAACCTACGACACCTCCTGCAATAATCATACCTGCAAAGGTTAATGCAGGTAACTTCTGAGAGTCATTACCCTCATAAGATTGTCGTGTTTGACGAATCAGTTGTCTCTCTCTTGTGACAAAATCAAGCACCTGACGGTCAACCACTCGGAAAAATTCTCCATTAGACGCTCGTTTCAATGCACGAATCAGATATACTGAAGGTGCTTGAGTGACGGCAGAACTAAATGAAGTTCCTCCACTACTATTCTGTTTCTTCTGTCCTGTTTGGTCTGTAAACTGATATACAGCTACAGTCGGTTTCCTTACAGGTGGTAAAACATTAATCAGTTCTTTTTGGATTAATGTTAACTGTACCTCTGGTGGTTCTTGCTTTGGTATTTCAAATTGACCTCCGCCAATAGAAGCGCAACTAGATACCGAAATTACCAAGAGGAATTGTAATAACCGTAACATTTCCGTTTTCATCTGTAATTGTTAACTCCACACTATCGCCAATTCTGACGTATGATATTCCAGTTCCTTCTATATTAAATGAACCTGTATCGCTTGGATTCTCACCAAACATACTATCAACAATCTGTCTTGAGAGTGTTGAGTAGATTCTACTTTCTACATTACGAATAAATTTTGCGAGGGTAGTATTCTCTGCGTCCCTTTCCATTTGTTCCTTTAGTTCTTTTATCTCTTGCTTTAATGCTTTCTTTCTTGAGAACTCTTGGTTTTCAATTGTAAGATAATGAGAACTAGTATTGATTCCATTAAAGGAAGGTGATTTAAATTTATGTTCAATCGGTGCAGCTTGAACCTGACCGAATATTATTAAACAAAAAAAACCTATTAGTAGTGCAGATAAAACTTTATCTTCTGTCCAAAATTTCTTCATTTCTTACCTCTTTTCTTTTCGTTTTCACGATATTCCAGAACTACGTCAACCTTTTCTTTTAATCTAATTAAATCTTGGTCTAACATTCTAGTCTGGTCTATTACTCTTATCAATGCAATATGCATTTTCTCAATCTCAGGTTCTATCTTTTCTCCGATAAACCACCACACATAATACACGAAATATCCTAGTCCAACCATCATAACAACTGGGAAACCGTAATCGGTAATAAGTTGAACTATATTCATTAATCTCTTCTTACGTCTAGTTTACCGTCTTCTATAAAGTTTTCTGCACGTGCAACTCTCTCTATATCAGGTCTTAACTCTAACGCACTTGACACTAACATATCAATCTTAATCATTTCGTTAGACATTGTTCTTGCACGATTCTCTAAAGATTCACAAAACATTGTAAGTGTTTTTATTGAGTCAACTATACCTTCAAATATTTGTTTAATAACAACGAATATAAAAAAACCCATTACCAACGCCATAGCGATTGGTACACCGACCTCACCTATTAAGTTAAAGACTTCTTCCATTATGCTGTTATTTATATAAAAAGGGGTCTATAAGACAAAAAAAATCCCTGTCTTTGCAGGGATTCTTTCTTCGGTTGTACTTGGTTTTATCAGGTACTACCTTTTGTTTAAAGGGACTGTCGTTGTCAAACAGCAATTTTCCGTGACGAGACTTTACTCGTTTCTGTTTCTTTTTCATAACATACCTTTACTACCTTATTAAGTCTACCAGACTTCATTAGTTTATTAAAACTTTTCCAAAATTGTAACATAACTATATTTCCTCCTTATTTATATTTATACGAGTTATTACAGTTATGTGTCAATTATGTGTCAAATATATGACAGAAATGTTACCTATATCTGAACTTCATTTGGTGTTCAAGTTCAAGGTCTTTCATTTGTTTCTTTTTGACTCTTCTGATAGCTTTAAGTTTAGTCGCACGTTCTCTTTCTCTTCTTGTTTCGTAGAATTCCTTCTTCTTTAAATCAAAGAGAATGTCTGACTTCTTGACTTTCTTTTTCCAAATTTTCATTGCAGTATCAAAGTCGTCATTTCTTACGGTGACTTGCCTTGCACCGTCTTTAGGCCACACTTTTGGTTTAGGACGTTGTGGTCTCCTATTATGAAATGTTTTTCTCATAGTTCCTTAGTTAAGGTTAATATTACCAATCAGAAATACTTTTGCATATCTGATTGAATTTCTTTCCAATATTCCAATGTGACTTCTTTCGCATAGGATTGTTGAAACTTGTTGTCACCGACAAAGGTCTTTTCAACCTCTGCAATAACTTGTTCTTTTGGTTCGTTATAGTTGTTCTCTGCAATTGTTTGACATTCTAATACGAATGCACCCATTTTACTCATTACGCAACCTCACTATATTCAGGTTCAAGACCTCTATTAATTATAGATTCAACCAAGTCTTGTGATTCCCAGTTGTATCCACCAATGTTCCATTGTGTTTCCTCAAGAGGAATTCTACCATACTTCCACGCATAGATTGAAACCTCTTCATACCAAGTGTCTTCGTATCCGTCACCAGTATCTTTTACTTTGACTCTTAATACCCATTCGCAACTAACCTTTGCATAAGGGTCTGCGTCTGTATAAGTAGGTTCTCCAAAGAGATTATGAAGTTTGTCATAAGTAGTGAAGACGTGGGATTGTCTGCAAGAACCGTTTTTAGAAAAACCGTCCGCAACATAATAATCAACAATATTCATTATGACACCACCTTTATAATAATAGGTAAAAGAAACAGACTCAATCCACTAAGGAAGTCTCTGTCAAGTAATCCGTGTTTTTTCAATGTATTCATAATAACTCCTTTCTTTATTATGTTATTATTATAACAAGATTAGAGTTAAATGTCAAGCTTTTTTTTTAAATAATTTAAGTATTATCACCGTCACGATATTTAATTTTAGACTTATCAAATATCTTATGTTCCCAAGGAAATGGTTTGTTGATATGAAGTCCAACAAAGACCATACCACCCATAATGAGTATCAGAAACATTCCACCCCAGAATCCTATTTCAATCATAACTAACCTCTATCGTAATGGTCGTGGACGTGCAACTGAATGATTGCGTAGTGCAATACTTTCATTAAGTCTGCACGATTGTAACCGTTCTTGTTACCATATCTTTGTGCATACTTCATTATGTTACCAATACAGAATCCGTCTCCGTGACCACCGTCAATAATAAATTCAGTCGCTTGGAATTTGTTTTTAGAATAGTGTTGACCGTAAGTACTATCGATGTATTTTTTCAATGCATCAATTGTCTTGTCTTCACTATACTTGTATTGTATTTTTTTCATTATGTAATATTACCATAGTTAACTATTAATGTCAAGCAGTTTCTAATTCTTCAATAAAATCTTGAATAGCTTCGAGTGCTTGGTCTTCGTATACGTCTCCACCTATATTATATGGAAACTTAAACGCAAGAGTAAATCTCGGACAATTTGTCCACGCAGTATGCCAACAATGATGCTTGGGTTCGTCCTTGCGACCAAACCTATACCACCTTGCTTGCCACCCTTTGACATCTTGTTCAGTTATGATTTCGTCTTTATCTCTGTCATAGTAAGAAAAGTATCCGTCACCTTCTTCACTCCAAGTCAAAATGATTTGATATCCGTGAGCATTCCAATTAGTATGCCAACCAACAAATCCGTTGGGTGGGTAATATGATGTGAGAGAGTTTGACCTTGCACCAAATCTCATAGGTAGTTCGTTTTTAGTCCACTCTTTTAATGGTTCAAATATTTCAGGTCTCATTTTTGCACCGTGAGATACTTGGAAACCATATCCCTTTTCTGGAAACCCTAAATGTTCATCACCCTTCGCAATCATTTCGTGAAGATACTCTTCTTTACAAAAACGTTCCCACTCTTCAACAGGGATATCGCCTTGTAAACTATCAGATAACTCCTCACATACCTCACGATGTTCCAGAAACATATTGATAGTCTCATCAAGAGTATTAAGTAATTCTTTATTTCTGATTACTATCTCGGTCATCCTACATACTTTCCTGTTTCTAAATCAACACCTGCGTCATCAATGATTCGGAATTTTAAATTATCTGTTTTCATTGATACCGTATGATATGCACCACAATTAGGACACGATAGGTTTGTTTCCATATCGTAGTATTCGTGGTCTATATCTTGGTCTCCACCCCAAATTAATTCTGTTTCACATACATAACATTTCATAGTATTATTCCATTTTAAAGTTTTTAAACTTACTTTCTTTTGATTTATCAAACAATGGTTTATCGTCCCACCCTTTATCAGGGTCGTCACTCGGAATCATTTCTTCGTCATGGTCATCTTCAAGACGCATTTTAGAACGGTCAACCTTGACAGTAAATCTATTGTTTCTTGTTGGGTCGTTATATCTGTTCTTTAACTGTTTAACCATAATCTTACCAAGACTATTTAGTTCGTCATTAGAGATTAAGGCAAACATTAAGTCAGCAGTTGCAGGTAATCCAAATGATTCTGAAGTATCTTCTAGACCAACGTCATCATTAGAGTATCCACTACGAGTTGTTTGGGTTGCAGACATAATAGGAACATTAAACTCAACTGCAAGTCCACGAAGTTCTTCTGCAATACTCTTGATATAAGAGTAAGAGTTGATTGCACCACCCATACCTTTCATACGAGACGAGGCACAAATGTTTAGATAATCAACAAAGATAAGTTCAGGAACAAAGTTCTTCTTAAGTTTTAGTTCGTTTAACAATGCACGGAAGTGTGCAGTATTAGCTTGACCTGTAGGATATTCTTTAATAATAAGTTTACCTTGAGTCTTGGCAGCAATTTGTGATACCTTATCAGTAAACATATCCTTAGATAGATTCTCTAACTGGTCAATCGGTATGTTCAATAAGTTTGCGTCAATACGTTCTGCAATACGTTCCTCTGCCATTTCCATAGTAATGTATAATACATTATGACCTTGAGACAATCCAGAAGCTGCCATATGACACATAAACAATGATTTACCAACACCTGTTCCTGCAAGTGCAATGTTCAGAGTCTTGTTAGGTAATCCACCTTTGGTAATCTTGTTAAAGTATTCAAGGTCAAACGGAATACGTTCTTCTTGTTCGTGATAGAACTCATAACGATTATCTACATTCTCAAGATAGTCGTGTCCAATATTCGTATCAAAGGTAACACCCAATGCTTTACTCAATACATCAGGTATTGCGTTCTTCTGCATAGTTGCGTGTTTACCGTCAATAATAGATATTGATTCCATTACCGCATTGAATACCGCACGGTCTTGACACCACTTTTCAGTGCGTTCAATTAACCACTCAAGATTCTCAGGTTCAGGAGTAAAGATATTAGGTAGAAGGTCTAACGCTTGACGATAGTTCTCTTCACCTAGTGAATTGTTTTCATCTATTTCAATCTTGAATGATTCAAGACTTGGTAGTTTGTTGTATTTTGCAACGAACTTGGTTATTTCTTTAAAGAGTCCTTTGTATACACCTTCAAAATAATCAGGGGATATGAACGGAAGAACCTTCCGCATATAATCCTCATTCGTTAGTAAGTTCCTCAGAACTGTCTGTTCCAGATTGATATTCATTATATAAGTCGTTTAACTCCTCAGTCATTTCTTCGGTTGCTAACATTTCACCAGTCTTTTCGTCTGTCGCAACCATTGTTCCTTCATTTATAGATGTGTCTATAACCGCACCTAGTATTCTACCAACATATTCTTGAAAAGTCAAGTCTTCAGTTGTTAGGTCAGGGTCAGGAGAAGATTCAATAGTAAAATTAAATTTAATCTGACCGTCCTCTTCTTCTCCCTCAAATTTAATAGCACCAAAGGAGATAACCGTTTCAGGATACTCCTCTAGTATTCTAATGTTCCAACCGTGAGGGTCATCCGCAGGGATAATCTCATAGTGGACTTTCTCACTTAACTTTTGTTCAATCTCATTCATCTACTATGTCATCCATAGACACTATTGATTTCTTTGTGATTGAGTATTGTGAATTTAGGAAATCTGCAAAGTCTGTTTCTTTCCAGATTGATTCCCAGAATTCATCTGTTAATGTATCTGCTAGTCTTACTTTAGGGTCAACCAACTCTCCAGTTTTTGTATCAACCTTGCAATACCACCCATTAGATGGTTTAGCAATATAGTTACCAGCAAGAGCAACGTCCAGAAGGCCAGAATTGCGCTCAACACCACCTTTCCAAGACACACTAATAGGTATCTTAGACTTCTCTTTAACATACCTAGATTTTTCAACATTGATAACGAAATCATAACCAGTTACCTCCGTCCCTGTTTTGTTTTGTCTACGTCCAAGAATCCATATGTTATCTGCGGAATAGTAAATACCTGTTCCACCTCCAACAATATCTTTAGGGAATAGACCTATTTCCTTATAAGTGTGATTAACAGCAAGCATAGGAATGTTCTTCATTGTCAAATAAGGTGTACACATTCTGAATAAACCTTTGAGTGCTTTTGCACGTGACATATCTGCAACTGATTTCTCATTAATTGCGTCTTCTAATTCTTTCTTAGACGCAAGATTACCAATTGAATCAATGACCACAATCACATTATCGTCCCTGTCAATGTTCTCAAGTTGTGCAATCAAGTCAAACTTAAGTTCCTCAACATTTGCAATAGGTGTATGTAATACTCTTGAGGTATCAATACCAAATTGCTCAAAGTAAGATTGGGGACTACCAAACTCACTGTCATAAAAAAGTAGAACTGCGTCTTTCTTTTTCTCTAGATATGCACCTGCCATAAGCAATGCAAACGAAGTTTTGAAATGTTTACTCGGCCCTGCCAAGACTGTTAAGCCAGGCGTGACACCACCTTCAACACTTCCACTTAATGCAACGTTCACCATAGGAACGTTGGTTGATACCATATCAGTTTCAGTAAAAAACTTACTCTGACTCAGTATTTCCGTTGTTTTTATCTTGCTGTTTTTCTTCAGCTTGTCCATTATACTTGACATTGTTTGACTCCTCACGTTCGTCTAATTCATATTCATTTCTATAATTGTTGTTAATACTAACACACTTGTCAATTAAAGTCAAGCTGGTATCAAACAAAGTGAATGCTTTTGTGTCTTTTGGAAAACACGCACCACCAAATCCACGTTTACTGTCATAGCCAGGCACTCGTGTATGACCAACTCCAATTCTTTTATCTCTTCCGATTGCTTTCACAACGGTTGGATAATTACAACCAAACTTTTGAATTGAATCATATAGTTGGTTAAAGAATGTCACTTTCATAGCAAGATAACTATTTACACCATACTTCACAAACGCTGCCTCAGGGCCAGAACAGAATAAGAACTCTGTCGCATTACATAAACTATAAACATCATATAGTTGTGCAAGACCTTGACAAGCGTCAGGGTGACCACCAATAATATGATACTCTGCATTTACGAATGCTTCTTTTGAACTGGACTCTGTTAAGAATTCAGGGTTAATAGTTAATCGTTTCAAATCGTCTTCAAATACAGACGAATATAATCTGTCTACAATATCAGGAGTGATTGTTGATTTAACAACAACACCACCTTCAGTATGTTCTAATAGTTTTAGAGTAGCGTCCTCTACAATAGATGCGTCCACAAAACCACTATCCGACATTGGAGTCGGTGCAGTAATAAATGATACGTGCGGTTGCCACTCTACAAGGTCATCAATTGTTGTGCCGTGTTTAGGGTCAACATAGAACTTCTCTATTTCAGGGTGGGTAAATGCATAGTCAACTGCTTGACCTACAAATCCGTGTCCTACAATACCAATTCTTAATTTTGTCATATTCTCTTGTGGTGTTCCGTCACGATTTATATTCCTAGAACCTTGTTTAAATTGTTCAGGAGTTTTTCCTTCAGGATACTCCCAACCGTCACCACCGTCTTTCCATTCACTCATCATAATTCCACCTCTATTTAATTTATCCTATAATAATCTTTATACCATCTAATGAATGCTTCTACACCCACCTCAATGTTTACTCTTGGTTTATAACCTAGTTCTCTTAACTTTGCAGTATTACTCCACGTTTCTAGAGTATCCGCAGGATGACGAGGAGCAAGAACTACATCTGCCTCTCTTCCTAACTCTTTACTTATACAATCAATAAAGTGCATAAGTTCTACTTGTTTACCTCTACCTATATTATATATCTCGTTTGATTTGGTATCTGCAAATAAAGCAATCTTAATACCTTCAATGATATCACCAACATAAGTGAAGTCTCGTTTCATTTCACCATAGTTATATGCTTCGATAGAATTACCTGCAACAATGTTCTTAGTAAAATCAAACAATGCCATATCAGGACGACCCCAAGGGCCATATACAGTAAAGAATCTTAGTCCTACATTATTCAGACCAGAGATTTTAAACTGACACTCATTGACATATTTTGAATATGCATATGCATTTAACTGGTGTCCAGTCACTTCGTCTTCGACCCAACCTGTAGGAGGAATCGGTGTTCCACCATAGACAGAACTTGTAGACGCATATACTACCTTTGCGATATCATACATCTTACATACTTCAATAAGATTCTGAGTTGCATCTATATTATCTCTATGATAGATTACTTCTTTACCAAACGAGTCACGCACATTCGCACGAGCAGCTAAGTGAATAACAATGTCAGGTCTAATCTTTGCGAATACTTGGTCAAGTGCGTCAAAATCTTTTAGGTCACATCTTATAACTTGGTGACCAAAGTATTGCACTCTATTATATTTTAGTTGTGGGTCATAGAAGTCATTATAGTTATCTACACCATAAACTTCAAACCCATCTTCCAATAAAGAATCTGCAAGGTGACTACCAATAAATCCTGCACCACCTGTAATTAATATTTTCATTTAACCGTTCCTGTAAATGTATTCTAATGCCCTATCTGCTTCTTTATTTAGGGGTCTGTTTTCATACCAATTACCAGTCTCTAAATCCAACTCACCACACATTTGTGCAATCTGAATTGCAGAGATAGGATAACCTTTTGCTATAGCATTACCTGCTATTGCAATCATAATCTGATACATCTTATGATACCAACCAGTATTAGTGATTGCACGATACTCTTGTTCCAACTTGCGTGGGAAGAATGGACAATCACGATATGATGTCCAAGTAATATCAGTATTATCTAGGGAATTCTTACGGTGTTCCATTACTGCTTTTTGTAATTCAGGAGGTAATCTGTCCATAAATGTTTTACCCTGCGGTTCAACAAACGAATACTTGTTCATTAACATATCAGGGTCTAGTTTGACACCTTCGTTTCTAAAAAAGAAACTGTATGCATTTGGATATTGTGCAGGGATATAATACATACGTGATAAATCTTTTGTTTGTTCGTCACCCAATCCGTCAAACTGTTTGTTCATTGCAAACCAGAAGTGTGGTAATTCTTTACTATTGACTTCTCTGGTCAATGGGAATACCAATCTAAACTTGGGTTGTTCAGGTCTGGACGAGGCAGTGTTATAACACAAATACTCGAACCGACCATAATTTTCTTGTAACTGTTCTGTTAGGCACTCAACAGGACTGCGAGTGGAATCATTATGTACCACATAATCATCAACGTCAAGACAAGCCCAACCACCCCACGCCAGAACATTTTTATTAGACCGAGTACTAGCGCTGACGTACCTAGCAGGACTAATAAGAGGACTACTATTTCTTCCACCTTTTTCTCCTTCGTTATTATATAGTTCACCCAACAATTTAACAAACTCATCCCAAGACGCAAACTCCATATTTCTATGAGTCTTATTGTCAAAGGTATTCTTAAATAATGTAAGTGAGTATTTCATTGTGGATTATAATACCATAGTCTCCTTAAAATGTCAAGTTAAATTTTCTGCATACTGATATCGCAACAAGTTTTATGATTTTCTCAAAATCTTCATCTGTTGCATTCAGTTTGAATCTATTAATACCACGCAGTACGAACTTAATATTTCCGACTAAATAACCTTTTGTACTGTCT
>Ga0102963_1000425_pt1 | contig 18178 bp, 24 predicted proteins | sample SalPon2_C_H2O_MG_2_FD_84522 | JGI IMG/M metagenome (GOLD analysis project Ga0102963, IMG submission 84522) | Salt pond water microbial communities from South San Francisco under conditions of wetland restoration - Salt Pond MetaG SF2_C_H2O_MG | ecosystem: Environmental > Aquatic > Non-marine... | reverse complement strand
CAGACGCTAACTTTAGTATCAATTCTAGCGGACAAGTGCGAATAGGTACAACCGCTACACCATCCAGTTTACTAACAGTAGACGGTACAGTTGAGATTTTAAAAGATAGACAGTCAGGAACACCAGAAGGTGGTCAGATAGTACTCCGTGCACAAGACGCTACTCAAGAACGGTTTGTTATAGATAACTATGGAGTAGGAGATAGCATCTATAGGATATACACTACGGATGACGCTGGAACTCAAGCAGGGGTTGACCGCTTTAATATTAAAGCTTCCAATGGTTATGTAGGTATCAGTCAAAACAACCCACAGTATATGCTAGATATACAGGGTGATGTAAACATTACTGGTGATTTCAGAAAGAATGGAAATGTAATTGGAGGTCTCTCTAAGTACAGTAGCGGGTGGTTTAACGACAGTGGTACAGGTTTATCTAACGGAAGTACTTATTCTTTTACGCATAACTTGGGAACTACAGATATACAAGTAGCTGTTTATGTTAATTCATCCGCTTCGGATACTAACGCACAACAAATTTACAGCGAGCTTTTTTTTAGTGGCGGTACTCAATTTAACTCCGGTGCTTTGGTGACTTCTATATCCAGTAATTCAATTGAGCTACAATTAGGGCAAAATGGTTATAGTGATATGGATAGTTCAGGTGGACTTTCGACCACTACTTTTGATTCTAAATACATCAAAGTCGTTGTAATAGGATGATTGATTCCCTCCCAAGTCTTCTTAACACCGCTCTAGCTATTGCCCTGGGAGTTATCGGGTGGATTATCAAACGTGTTATCGAACGCTTAGACATTGGTGATAAACGGATGACTAAGATAGAGGTGGAGTTAGCTGCTCAACGGGAGCGTGACATTGCTGTTGAAAGTAGGATCGGTAAAGTAGAACAAGCTATCAACGAGATGCACGGTAAGTTAGACCGGATGATGGAAATATTAATGAGGAAATAGACAATGGGAAATCAAATTGGATTGTACGATAGGATTAACAAACGTAAAAGCTTGGGCATCAGTAGAAGTAAAAGTAAATCTACTATATCTCCTAAAGCCTACGCTAATATGAAGCGTGGGTTCCCGAAGAAGTAAGTAGTCATGCCGTACAAATCTAAAAAACAACAACGGTTAGCAGCTATGGCTGAACCTAGAGGTCACATAACAAAAGCAGATCTGATGGCTGTTAAGCGTAAGAAGTTAGCTATTAAGAAAAGGAAACTGGAAGAATGATCCTAATAGTCCTAATAGCCTCAGCCGAAAGAAATGGAAGTGCAGAGGGGCTAAATCAGTAGCTTAACATGGCTAGACCGTACAGAAGACCTCGTGTTGTTAGACCGAGTCCATTAATCGCTCAATACAATACACTTGGAGCGGTAGCTTCGGGAAGTGCGACGGAAGCGATAGCTACGGCAACAGCTGCTAAAGTAGTGACAGATTCCATTACAGCTGATCCAGACATCATCGGATTAAGTGGTGGTAATGCACCGTTGAGTGACCCACAGATCGATTCTTTAGGAGCAACTGCTAGTGATAACTTAGATGTTTACGAAGGAGGAGGAGCATAACAAATGTCTACATTTAGTAAAAGAATACAACTTAGAAGGGATACCCCCAGCAATTGGGCAGCCGCCAACCCCGTACTTTTAGAAGGGGAAATAGGCCTTGAATTGGACAGTACCCGCAACAGGATGAAGATCGGAAACGGGACGGATGCTTGGAATGATTTACCGTACTTCTTAGATGCACACGAGGAGGATGTTGGTGATTACCAAGATTTCCTTGACGGCTTAACTACACCCTAATATAAAACCGCCTCGATATGAGTAGCTTACTTACACAATTAGGACAAAAGGTTAAAGCCAAGCTTAGTGATAAGTTTGATAAGTCTGGAGGGTTGATAAGTGGCTCACTGTCTGTATCGCAATCTATACAATTCGGTTCGTATCTAGCGTCAGCTTTACCAGAAAACGGTACATCCGGTCGTGTTATCTATGTAACAGACGGTGACGGAAACGGTGGTCCTTGTCTGGCGATTGACGACGGAACGGATTGGAAGATCATTGAACTTGGCGGGAATGTACCCACTGTTACACATATACTTGCAGAAGATGGAGATAGCTTAACAACAGAGATTGGTGATATTCTAATAACTGAACCTGTTGCTTGACACCTATTAGCTCTCCTAATAACTTTATTTCACACAACTAACCCACAACAAAGGATTATATATTATGTCTAGTTTGCTTACCCAATTGGGTCAAAAAACCAAAGTAGAGCTTGATAAGAAGCTTGCCCTCGCAGGAGGAACAATGACCGGAGCTTTGACGCTCTCAGGTGCTCCTACTGATTCCCTTCACGCTGCCACTAAGGCTTATGTAGATTCAGTATCTTCTACTGTTTCTGGTCTTCAAACAGAACTTGACGCTACTCAAGCTGGTGCTGGTCTTGGTACTGACGGTGCTTACAGTGCTAACGGTTCGACCAACTATCTCGGTTCTGTTGCCAGCCTTAAAGCTGCTGACGAAGCTCTTGATAGCCAACTTAAAACTGTTGCTGACGCTGTTGCTTCTAACGATACCGACATCTCCAGTCTTCAGTCCAGCGTTAGTTCCAACGACAGTGACATCAGCTCACTTCAATCTGACGTTTCAACTGCTCAGTCCGACATCTCTACTCTTCAATCGAACGTAAGCTCGAATGATAGTGACATCGCTACTTTGCAATCCAATGTGTCGTCTAATGACAGTGATATTTCTTCACTTCAATCTGATGTTAGCACTTTGCAAAGTAATGTCTCTTCGAATGATTCGGACATCTCCACCCTTCAAAGCAATGTATCCAGCAACGACAGCGACATCTCTGCTCTGCAAACTCAAGCTGGTTCCCTTGCTGCCGACGGTAACTCCGCTTCCTTCTCCGGTAACATCAGTGCTGCCAACGCTACATTCAGCGGTAACTTGACTGTTAATGGTACTACGACTTCCGTAAACACCACTAACATCGATGTAACTGACAGCATCATGAACCTTTCTAAAGGTGCTGCTTCCGGTACTAACGCTTCGAATGACGGTGGTTTCATCGTTGAGCGTGGTTCTTCCGAAAGCAATGTTGCTCTGGTGTGGGATGAAGGCGAAGATAAATTTGCCGTCTACACAACTTCAGCAACTGCTGCTGCTACCGATATTTCGTCAACAGACGGATCGGCTGCTCTTGCAGACTTCGATGCTAACTTGTATCACAACGGAGTTGAACTTGGAACAGTTTCCGAGTTCGAAGCTGCTTTAAGCTAAGAGTTTGTTGTTCTCATATCATCAAGGGGCAGTCCAATCGGGCTGCCTCTTTTTGTTGGTATTAATAACAAACCTACTGTAATATATATTCTATGTTATCACACCAAGAGGCATCGAAGCTGCACGATAAGGTAGCTCAAGCATATAGACATAGCATCGAGTTAATGGAAGCCGAAGGCGAATTTAACGCGGCACTGCTCAATGGGGCAAGACAACTCCTTAAAGATAATAATATAGTAATGGATAGCGGAGTAGGTTCACCGTTAGAGGCTTTGAATAACACAGTGATTAATGTACCCTTTGGGGAAGACGATGCAGCTGAAGCTTAAGTTATTTAAAGATAGCCTAGAAAAGTATAAACATACTAAAGGTATACTTAAAGGAAGGCTTAACCAAGAAGCCCTACAAACAGGTAAAGCTAGAAGAACTTTTAGTAGAGGTAACCCACATCCTACAGTAGATGGTTTGTTTTATATACAGTGGAGTAAAGGTAAAGAAAGATGGGGAGATTCAGAAACACTGAAAAATTACATAGCTACTCAGACTGCATACAATAAAACAGATAAAAGAAGAGCTTACTTACACGCTTTCAATAGATCAGAGCAGGAAAAATTTAGGAAAGAAAAGTGGCGTACATCAGAAAAAGGTAAAGATTATTATAAAAAATACCAAACCGAATACCAAAAAACACCAAAGATGAAGAAGTATATGGCTGAATGGTTTAGGTCTGATAAGGGAAAAGAATTACAAAGATACCACGCAGGTAAAAAAAGAGCTATAAAACTTAAAGCTAGTGAAGGTTTAACAAAAGAACACGAGGGTGTTATAAAACAAATTTATTCACACTGTGCACGAATCTCCGAAAAGCTTCAAATACCTTTCGAGGTAGACCATATAGTACCTCTATCAATAGGAGGCTTACACCACCCTAGTAATTTACAGATTGCACCTGCTAATTGGAACCGTAGTAAAGGAAACCGTAACACCGAGAGATGGCTACCAAACGGAATGTAATAGTACCTCCGCAGTTAAAGAACTTTAAGAACTTCGTATACCTGGTATGGAAGCATCTGAACCTGCCGGACCCTACCCCCTTACAGTACTCTATCTGCGACTACCTACAGCACGGTCCTAAGCGTAGTATAGTGATGGCGTTCCGTGGGTGCGGGAAGAGTTGGATTACATCAGCTTATGTAGTGTGGGAGTTGTTACTTGATCCTTCTAAAAACATTCTTGTTGTGTCTGCATCTAAAAACCGGGCAGACGACTTCAGTACATTCGTGCTACGACTGATACAGGAGATGCCTGTGTTACAACATTTAAAACCTAACGAGAATCAAAGGTTTAGTAAACTATCGTTTGATGTTGGTCCAGCCGGAGCTTCTCATGCACCCTCCGTTAAGAGCCTTGGTATAACATCACAGTTAACTGGTAGTCGTGCTGACATTATTATCTGCGATGATATAGAGGTGGCTAACAATGCAGCTACACAAGGTATGAGGGATAAGCTATCTGAGCAGGTAAAAGAAACAGATGCTATCATAAAACCATTAGATACTTCTAAGATTATATTCCTTGGTACTCCACAGACAGAAGAGAGTGTTTACCAGAAGCTTCGAGAAAGGGGCTACAAGGCATCTATATGGCCTTCTGAGTATCCAAAGGAGTCTGATGTGGCTAACATATACGGAGACGATTTATCGCCCTTTGTCGGAAATAACATAACAGAAGAGACAATAGGTACATCAACAGAGCCTGGTAGGTTCACTGATTTAGATTTAGAGGAAAGGAAGCTATCCTATGGTCGCAGCGGTTACTCTCTACAGTTCTTACTGAATCCTAGACTTAGCGACCAAGACAGATACCCACTAAAGATAAACGACTTAATAGTTATGGATGTCGATGTGGAGGTTGCTTACGAGAAAGTTATTTGGTCTTCTGATATAGCTAACGCTGATCTATCTCTACCTAATGTAGGATTCAATGGAGATCGCTATAAAAGACCTAGCAGTACAACGGGTGACTTAATACCGTACACAGGTAGTGTTATGAGTATTGACCCATCCGGTAGAGGTGGAGACGAGACTGGTTACGCTGTTGTGTGTATGTTGAATGGTTATCTGTATGTACCGGAAGCAGGAGGTCTTAAAGGCGGGTACAGCGAACAAACACTAAAGGAACTTGTTGATATAGCTAAACGAAACAAAGTTAACAAGATCGTAGTAGAAAGTAACTTTGGTGACGGTATCTTTACTGAACTTATTAAACCTTTGTTTAGAACAACATACCCTGTAACAATAGAGGAGGTACGACACTCTAAGCAAAAGGAGCTACGGATCATAGATACTTTAGAACCAGTGCTTAACGCTCATAGACTTATTGTTGATCCTAAAGTTATTAAGCATGACTATCAGTCTGCTCTTAGCTACCCTATAGAAAAACAAGCTTATTACCAACTGTTTCATCAACTATCTCGTATAACAAAAGAAAGAGGTAGTATAACACACGATGATAGATTAGACGCTTTAGCTATTGCTGTTGCTTATTGGACAGAACAGATGGCTGCTTCAGCTGATAGAAACATGTTAGAAAGAAAACAGGAGCTGCTACAGGAAGAGTTAACAAAGTTTACTGATAGCTTTCATAAAAGGAATAACAAAGTTTCTGTAACTTGGATATAGCTTCTATAACAAACCTTGTTCACTTCGTTCTCATCGCTATTGCTCACTTCGTTCACCAATAGCTCTCTTTAGTAGATATATATAGGTGCTGTTGTAGTTAGTTTAAATACACTAAGTATAGCTACTATACCTTGAAAATCTGAAGTTAGACTTTTAATTTACATGGTTTATTTATAAACACAATTATCCTTAAAAACCTAAGTTAAAGTGTTAGTATCAGTCTCTTTGTTAAAGTAACAGCGAAAGAACGGATGTATGAGCTGTTCAACAACGCTGAACTGATATGAGGTAGCTGAAGCTAACTTTGGTTTAGTCTTTGTAGTGTTAACGGAAAAGAAGCTATAAAAGCAATAGCAGCTATACTACTCTAAAGTAATTGCTTGTATACTTACCCTTGATTAATACATTGAGGATCGTTTAAAACGAACTCTAAAGTACATATCTAAATATCATTATTATACAAAGTAACAGCCGAAGGAAGCGTGTAAAGCATAAAAGTTAAAACATCAGTGTTTAACAGGGGTACAGCAGGGTGTGAGAAAAAGCTACCAAAACATCTCGAAACAGAGTATACTTATAACACATGCATATAGATGACCAAACAGACACCTTCCAGTACGAACTGGCAAAGCTCATATACCGCTTTAAAAGAGAGTACGATCTTAACGACTACACAATAGCTGGGTGTTTAGACTTTGCTAAGCTGTCTGTACTAACTGAAACAGATGATGTTATCTTTACACCCGATGAGGAAATACTAGATGAAGAAGACACCGACACCTTTGACCCACAGTTCTGACGAAGCCCTTGACCTTCCGATCATACGGATCGTCTCAACAGAAGATGAGATGTTTACCAAGATGAACCTGGAGATGGAAGATGAAACCCATAAAATGCTTGTTAAATGGGGCAAAGAGGTAGCATCCGATGAAGACTATATAAGCATAGCTATAACAGCTGGTATAGAAGAGTATGTAGATGCCTTAGATAACAAGCAAAAATAGGTGCTTCAAAAGGTTTTGGTAGAAAAATCTGAGAGGCTTATGATGAGCATTACCAAAAAGATTTGGTGAAAAAATGCGAGACACTTACGCTATATACGCGTGCGTTAATTACCCCCGCATACCCGTAAGTATTTTATAGGGGAGGGGGATATTGTTATACTAATTAGACATAATGTTTATTATGCGAATAGTGACTATGTTGATAATCAGTAACTTATGAAAGTCTAAGCTGTGATGTTGTAAAAACATAATAAAACTGCATCAATTATTTTCGCAAATCAACAGAGATTGTTAGCGTTTTGCGTCATCAGTCTATGGCTTTTGTTAGTCGCCTTAATGCAATCTTCTTGCGATTGGTCTTGTATTTGTTTTTCTTCTTCAAAGTTCTTTTTTCATTTTAAATTGAAACGATTGAAAGATTGAGATTGAGTCTCAGTATCAATTAGCAATTACTTTCTGCCCTATCAAATTGTGAATAACTTTTTTTAGATTGTGTTGACAAGCGATTCAAATTCGTTCAATAGGTGAGATCAGCAAGGCAATTCCGCTTTGTTATAACTACTACTACTAATGAATAAAGAAACTATCGAATCAGTACGCCATGAAGTCAGAGAGCTTCAGTTATGGATTGAAAACACTAGCACTTATTACGAACGCTTTCTTGTTCCGATTGCAAAGAGCTTTCAACGCAAGATCAAAAAGAATACCTTTGACATGACTAAAGCTCCTAAAACTTATTATGCTGTTTGCTTGTTAGCTTCTAATGATTACAAGGAGCAGTTTGGATATTCATTTACTAAACTTGTCAGGGACTTAGTAGCACAAAACTTGGCTGAAGAATACCACGCTGAAATTTTAGCACAAAACGGGGAGATGTTCTCATGAAACAAAAACTCTTAGATCTCTTAATCATCAACGCAATCTTTGGCTCCTTTTGGCTATTCGCTTTGATCTACTTTACTTCTTAATCCTTACCTGACCTTACAAAATGAATACTTACATAGAACATAAAAACCTTATTCCTTACTTACTTGAACTTGGATGGATGATTTCCAAGGATACTTGGACGGATTGTCCACAGAAAGTATACGACAAACTTGCAAAGTTATCCGTGGATGATCTTGAACTTGTTTGCATGGAATACCATAGCGACATTACATCCGATTTAGTTACCAACCTTACATGACCACATGAATAAACAAATTAAAAATGTAACTGAACATCACTACGGCTTTACAACTAAGTATTTTGTTGAGTATGAAGACGGCTCAACTGAGTGGACTTATGTTTGTATTAAATCCTATTTACCTTTCATTCAAGAATGAGTGTCACCATCTACCTAACCGATCATAACGGACGAAAGGTTGCTTTCTTCTATCGAATAGATAGCGAGCGATACCTTACCTGTCCACAGCTTATATGGGCTTGCCGTCAGCATCCTGAGTATCAAGGCACAGCAGAATCAAAGGAACACTTCATAGAACAAGCAAAGAGTGTTATCAAGGAGCTTAATAAAATTTCACAAAATAACCGATCAACTTGTGAAAAAATTCCGTGTGATACTTGTGGGTTGACTTCTCCAAAAATGGAGGCACAAGATACCTGCCCACAATGCTTAATAAATGACCAGTAACAACCTAACCGACCCAGATTTCCTAGACATGAACGACCTTGATAACGACCACATCCGGGCTTTGATCCATCATTACCTGTCCGTCCGTGAAAAGCTTCCGGATAATTTAACTGTCCGTGACAGGCTGGAGGAGCTGCAAGCGGAACTGATTAACCGATCTTCAACGATTGAAGGAATGATCCGACAAACAACCGACAACCCAATAAAATGATGACAATGCTAGGCTTTGGCTGTTTCCTGATCTGTGGATTGATACTCTTTGCCTGGTGTTATGATATGCTATGAAAGAAACCTTATTACAACCGAGCGACATGATTGAAGAATTAATGTACCATATTATGTGGAATGAGTTTGACGGGGAGCTTGATCCCAACCACAAATACTTTCCACTTTACCTGTCCTTGCAACAGCTACTTGAGGACGAAACCAAACGATTAGAAGAATGAGTGTACCGAAGAAATACATCTATCAAAGTGGTGCTAACAAAGGAAAGATAAACTTAGCGTTGGTTCAAACAGGATTACCTGACCGCAGACGAGGCGACAAGCATCCACACATAACCGGATTGTTCTTCATAACTTACCGAAACGGACGCAAGAATCCAGAGCAGTGGGGTAGTTACGCAAGCTTACAGAAACTAATAGAAAAGAATCGAAAGCATAAGCTGTTAAACCCTGAGTATTACCGAGATAAAAGAAGGAAGTATATTGCACAGCATCCTGAAAGAATCAAAGAGACTAACCGAAAGTCCAAAGCTAAGAGACGGGCTGAAGGAAAAGAGCAAGCGTACAAGAAGTTGTACAACAAAGCTAATCCAGGTGTTATTGCTGAGATTAACAGGAAGCAAAGGCTTAAGCGTAAAGAGAACGGCAAGACACAGGCTTACAACCAACAAGACCACATCAGAATTGACCGAGCTTTACGGAGCCGTCTTAACAACGCTATTAAAGATGGTAACAAGTCTGCTAAAAGTATCGAGTTATTTGGTGCTAGTCCGTTACAAATTAAAGCACACCTTGAGTCTCAGTTTACAGAAGGAATGTCTTGGGATAACTACGGAGAGTGGCATATCGATCACATTATTCCGTGTGCATTCTTTGACATGACTAAACCGAGCCACCAAAAGGTATGTTTTAACTGGCAGAACTTACAACCACTTTGGGCTGAAGAAAACCGAAGTAAATCCGATAAGATTCCGTGGTATGTTTTATTGACAATCTTAATGAACAACTACAAAACCATAACGGTATGAGAGGATACAATTACGACGGCTGGCTTAACAGCAATAACCCATACGATGATTTATACGATGAAGAAAAAGAAAGAGAGTGGCTACTTAAAGAGATTGAAGAATTTGAAGGTGATGAAGAAGCTATTGAGCACTGGCTCAGGTGGGAAGGATACGAAGACCCAAGAGAAAAAGGACAGCGGAATTTTTTGGGAAGCTGAAGCAGATATAATACGAACCGATTTACTTAACCGAGATGTACCCTGAGAATCATATCGTCCAAGGCATAGCTAGACACGATCTGGATTACAGTTCCATAGATCATAAGGCTATCAACGATGGCTTCCAACAGTTTTGGATGATGACTGAGATTTACGGGTTCGAACGGAATAAGGACGGGACATACAAAAGGACAGAGGACGGACGCTTGATTGCTATTCGTTCTAACCGTCCAAGGATGAAGCCAAAAGGTAACTTTGATTGGTTTGAGAATCTATGAGTGGGCATGTAGCTAAGATGAGGGAGTGGGGACGGACGCAGTACCGTAACCGACAAGCCAAGCTGAGGCAGGAGGGGGAGAGTAGTCACACAGCATCGTGTAAGCGTATGTTGCAGAGTATGTGCCCGAAGTTAGGTGACCGTGTCAAGCACATCATCGATCAGTTCTCCGGTCCAGGATACACGACACCACTTTACCTGACCTTTGTCATGGATATGTGTCCGTATGAGATTGCTGTTATTGCTTTGCGTACCTTCCTCAACAACTTAGACAACCACTTAGCGATTGGTAAGATGGGGTACAGGATTGGAAAAGCATTTGAGAATGAAGCTCGGTGGAAGTATGCATTGGAGAACCTGAGTCTTAACAAACAAGACTTGTTAGCTATACCTGACCGTAAGAAACAGAGTAAGATCAAGCAGTTTTATAAGTATGAAGATGTCCGTTTTGAATTGTGGCATCACAAGGCTAAGGTTGGTTTAGGATTGTGGTTGTTGGAGGAGATACGCCAGCAAACTGGTCTGTTCAAAGTGGGTATGCGTGATAGTGTGAGCAGTAAGATGCCTGAACGCTTTGTATTACCTACTACTGAGTTTAAAGATTGGATACATCGCTTTGATAAGTGGAAGGAGGCGGGGCAAGTATTTAAGATGGCATTACCTGACCGACCTGTTGAGTGGCACGGATTGATGGGTGGTGGATACGATATAGAACAACTGCCTCCACAGACTTTCTTCACGGGGAAACCTGTTGAGTGGTTTGAAGGGAATAACTACGACCATGTCATGTCTGCTGTTAATAAACTTCAGAAGGTGGAGTGGCAGATCAATACGGATATGTTAGATATTACATTGAAGTGTTGGGAGAATGAGAGAGTAGTAGGAAACATTCCTAACTTTGGAGAGATACCAGAGCAACCATACTATACAGGTGGCGATGAACAGGAGTTGAGTGTTTGGAAGTTAAAACAAAAAGATATTAAACAGACCAACGCTAGTAACAGCTCTAAAAGATACCAAGCTTGTCGTGTTTTACACTTAGCTAAGATGTACAGTAAGTGGGACAAGTTATACTTTCCGTATCGTTGTGATTACAGGGGTAGAGTGTACGCTATTCCGTACTACTTACATCCACAAGGTTCCGATTTAGCTAAGAGTTTGTTAGACTTTAAGAATGGTCAGCAAGTAGTGGATGAGGAGGATGTTATGTCGATATTTGTCCACGGTGCGAACATGTGGGGAGTAAAAGGTACACGGGATGAACGTATTGAGTGGGTAGGTAAGAGACAGAATTTTATCCTTGAAGCAGCGAATGATCCACACGGAAGCGATTGGTGGACGGAAGCTAGTGATCCGTTTTGTTTCCTGAGATTCTGTTTAGAGTTTAAGAAGTTTACGGAGGAAGGGTACGGATATGTTAGCTATCTACCTGTTCGTCAGGACTGTAGTAATAATGGTATGCAGATACTGAGTTTGTTATTACGAGACAAAGACACGGGACGGATGTGTAACCTGGTAGAAGAAGACAAAGCTAATGATATGTATCAATATGTAGCAGATCGTATACACAATGAGCTAGTAAAAGATGGTGGTGTTATAGCTAAGACTTGGATGCAGTACGGTATCAAAAGAAAGATAGCTAAGATGGCAGTGATGAACCGCCCGTACGGAGCTACTAGTTATAACTTGGTACAGGATTTATTTAAAAGTATAGGAGTTAATCATCCGTGGAGTAGTACAGGCGAGATGTTAACTGCTGTTATATGGATCAGTAATATCATTAACACGATAGCTGATGAAGTGTGTGAACCAGTGAAGAAAGTGATGAGGTATTTACGAGATACTATCAAATGCTTACCTAACGAAAACGGTATTACTTGGACTACACCTACAGGATTTAAAGTTAAACAGAAATTCCGTAAGTACAAGAAGGTAGATTTAGAATCTGTATTTGATAACACTACTGTATATGTACGCACTCACACTGAGACGGATGAGGTAGATACCAAGCACCACGGCAACGCAGTGACTGCTAACTTTATCCACAGCTTAGACGCTTGCATCGTACATCAAGTTGCTAATGAGGTTGACTTTGACTTGGCTACTATACATGACTGCTTTGTGACCCACGCTTGTAATGTACGAAGAATGAATACAATTGTACGAGAAACATATGCAAAGACATTTTCTGTTGATCTCCTGACTGAGTTCCGAATGGAGCAAATCAACAACAACCCGACCGCAGAACTTCCATCCGTGCCGGAGCTTGGAGACTTAGATGTCTCCGCAGTAAAGCGTATGAAGTATCTGTTGTCTTAACAACCAAATACTAAATGAAATGTGAGTAGAAAAAGTAAAACACTAACAGAAGAACAGAAAAAACAAGTGAGGTTAAATCCACCATTCATGCTTAATAGTTTTGAAGTAGCTGCATTGACAAATAAAAATGTCAAGTCAGTTAGGGAATGGATGAATGAGCCTGATTTTCCGTTATTGCGTGGTCCAGCTAAGAACTCTGAGATGCATGTACTTAGAGATGAGTTAGTAAATTGGATGACGAAAAGAAATAAAAAAGCAGAAGTTACTGCATAACACCGATAGATAAAACAATGAGTATAAAAGCACGAAAGAAACACGAGATTATTAAAGCTAAAGGAGTGGCTAAGTACTGTCACTTAAATGAACCAAACAAAAAGTTTGATCCAGAGTTTGGTGTGTACAGCTGTGATCTCATCATCGATAAAGCACAAGCAGACGCTATCAAACAGCAGCTTCGTCCGTTGTACGAGGAAGAGCTAAGAGCAACACAAGAAGCTAATCCTGGTAAAGGTATCACACAGCGTGAGTTTCCGATTGAGGAAGTGGATGGTGGATTCTTAATTAAAGCAAAGATCAAAGCTGGAGGACGACGCAAAGATGGTGAAGTATATCACATGTCGATTGCACTGTACGATTCCCAAGGTAAACATCTTGATCCGGAAGTAAAAGTCTGGGGTGGTAGTACAGTAAATGTAGCTTTCCGTCCGAGGTTTTGGTACACAGCATCAATGGGTTTCGGAGTTACCTTTGATCTGCAAGCAGTACAAGTCCTACAATTGGGAGAAGGTGGAGTATCCAGCATCGCAGCATCTGCATTTGGATTCACTACTGAAGAAGAAGGATTTGTTAATGGCGGTGAAAACTTAGAGGGTGGATTCGATGCGGAAGAAACGGAAGAAGAGGTCATCGCCAACTTCTAAGTACCGCTCTGGATTCGAACAAACCTTAGCTAACCAGCTACAGCGTAGTGGTGTTGCCTTTGAGTACGAAACAATCAAGTTAGAGTATCAGAAGATAGCTACTTACACTCCCGACTTCATACTACCTAACGGCATCATCATTGAAGCTAAAGGTGTGTGGACGGTGGAGGATCGAACGAAGCATTTACTAGTACGAGAACAACATCCACACCTAGACATCCGTCTCGTATTTATGAATGCTTACAATAAGATTCGGAAAGGAAGCAACACCACATACGCTCGTTGGTGCGAAAAGAAAAACATAATATATGCAAATAAACAAATACCGAAATCATGGCTTTCACCAACACACACCAACCCTGCCCTAAGTGCGGATCAAGTGATGCAAGAGCCACTAACGACGACGGAAGCTGGCATTGTTTCAGCTGTAACCGTCACGATGGAGGAGGAGGACGAGTGAGCGAACCAACACCGAGAGAGTTTGTAACTGGATCACCTCAAGCAATAGCCCGAAGAAACCTGACTGAAGATACCTGCCGTAAGTGGGGATACTGGATGGGTAGTGTTAACGGACAGCCTGTACAGATAGCTAACTATAAAACAAGAGACGGTAAGACATGTGCACAGAAGCTACGGTTTGCTGACAAGTCCTTTGCTACAAGAGGAGAGTTGATTGGATTGTACGGTCAGCACCTGTGGCGAGACGGAGGTAGACGAGTAGTTGTTACTGAGGGTGAGGTGGATGCGTTGAGTGTCAGCCAAGCTTTCGATAACAAGTGGCCAGTAGTCAGTGTACCTAACGGAGCAGGAGCAGCTAAGAAGTTTGTTGCTCAAGCTATCGATTGGTTAGACAGGTACGATCAAGTCGTGTTCTGTTTTGATATGGATGATGTCGGACGAAAGGGAGCAGCAGAATGTGCAGCACTCTTAACACCTGGCAAAGCACACATCGCAGAGCTACCACTAAAGGATGCGAACGACATGCTTGTTGCTAACAGAAGTAAAGAGTTAGTACAGTGTTTGTTCGACGCTCGTGAGTACAGACCGGATGGTATCGTAAACGGTAAGGAGTTGTGGGATGTTATCTCTCATAAGGAGGAACACAAAAGCAAACCGTATCCGTTTATCGGACTGAACAGTATCACTCACGGTATGAGGCTGGGAGAACTTGTAACTGTTACAGCTGGTAGTGGTATCGGAAAGTCTTTGTTCTGTCGTGAGATAGCACACCATCTGTTAGGGTTGGGTGAGACTGTTGGTTACATAGCTCTTGAAGAATCAGTACGACGCACAGCACTTGGTATCCTTGGTATCCACATGAACAAACCACTACATCTCGATGATGATATGTTAGATGAAAAGGAACTGAGACCTGCGTTCGACAGGACAGTGGGTAACGGTAAGTTCTACACCTACGATCACTTCGGTAGTATGGAGTCTGACAATCTGTTATCTAAGATTAGGTATCTGATTAAAGGATTCGATTGTAAATGGATATTCTTGGATCACCTATCGATTGTTGTTAGTGGTATACAGGGAGACGATGAACGCAGACTGATAGATAATACAATGACCAAGCTACGATCTCTAGTTGAGGAGACAGGGTGTGGTATGGTATTGGTCAGTCATCTGAAGCGTGTGGACACAGGACATGAAGAGGGTGGGCGAGTCAGTTTGCATCACCTCCGAGGGTCCCAAGCAATCGCACAGCTATCGGACATGGTCATCGGATTGGAACGCAACCAACAAAGCGACCGACTATCCAACGAAACAAAAGTAAGAGTACTGAAGAATCGATTCAGTGGTGAGACCGGACACTGTAGTACATTGTATTACAATATAGACACTGGTAGATGCACCGAGGAAGAGAGGGCTAGTACCTTTGAAGAAACAAATAATAATGAACCATTCTAAAAACTATGAGAACACTATTCTTTGATATAGAAACTAATGCTCTTGAAGACTTCACTAATCTGACGGACTTACACACGGTACACTGCTTGTCTGTGTACGATCCAATGGTTCCTAAGATGGTGACCTTTGCAGGAGATAGTATACATCGTGGACTGACAGCACTAGCAGAAGCAGACCGTATCGTCGGACACAATGTTATTAAGTTTGATATACCTGCACTGAAGAAGCTGTACGGATTCTCCCCACCTCTTGTTAAAGTAGTTGATACCTTAGTATTATCTAGGTGTATCTTCAGTGACTTAAGGAACGAGGACTTCGGACGGAATAACTTCGATCCTAAACTTGTAGGTAGTCACTCGCTTAAAGCTTGGGGACACCGGATGGGTAAAGCTACGAAGCTGACATACGGAGAAGAGGACGGTGCTTTTGATCATTACAACGATGAGATGAAGAAGTACTGTGAGCGAGATTGTATAGTTACACAGTTGTTGTACGATTATCTACTCAGTCAAGAGCCAAGCAATCAGATGATAGCTATCGAACATTGGTTTGCATTTATCATATCTCAACAGGAGAAACACGGTTTCAGTTTTGATCTGGATAAAGCAGACAAGTTAACCGCTAAGTTAACCTCGATACGAGCAGAGCTAAAGGACGAACTTCAGCAGATGGTAGACCCAAAGGTGGAAGAGATGAAGAGTCCAGCTGGTTGGACACTGAGAATAGAGAGTGAAGATCAAGTAGAGATACTCAGTGCTGAGACTAAGGTTAAACTAAAGGAACAACTGAAAGCTAGAGGTCTGAAGCAGACACTGTTAAAGGAAGCGAAGAAGCAGGGGAACAAACAAAAGACTACACTGTTTAATCCAGGGTCTCGACAACAGATAGCAGCAGCATTAGCTGACCTTGGATACGATCTACCAAAAGAACAAGACGCTACCACACCTAAAGTAGATGAAGCAGTACTGAAGAAGATAGACCATCCGATAGCAGCTAAGTTGTTAGACTATCTCTTAGTACAGAAAAGACTTGGTCAGTTAGCAGAGGGAGAACAAGCGTGGTTAAAGCTAGCTAAGAACGGACGGATACACGGTAGTGTGAATACAAATGGAGCGGTGACCGGACGGTGTACACACAGCAATCCAAATGTAGCACAGGTTCCTGCTTGTCGTGTACCTTACGGTGAAGAGTGTCGGGATTTATTCGGTGCGGGTGTTGGTAAGAAGTTGGTGGGATGTGATGCTAGTGGTTTGGAGCTACGGATGTTAGCACATTATTTAGCATTCTACGACAGAGGAGAGTACGGGAAGATCGTAACAGAAGGAGACATACATTCATTCAATCAGAAGGCTGCGGGTTTAGAAACTAGGGACCAAGCTAAGACCTTTATCTACGCTCTATTGTATGGTGCGGGTGATGAGAAGATAGGTAGCATAGCATCATGGAATAAGAACCACCAAGTAGAACACGAAGGTAAAACATACAAACCTAACAATGTTGTTATCGGACAGCGATTGAAGCGTCAGTTCTTCAGTAGTATACCAGCACTCAAGCGTCTCCAAGATGACATCAAAAAGAAAGTTAAGAATGGAGGAGTGTTACGAGGACTAGACGGTAGGATACTACCAATCAGAAGTAGCCACGCAGCACTGAACATGTTACTTCAATCAGCCGGAGCTGTGTGTATGAAGGTAGCTTTAATACAGTTATACCATGCACTCGGTAAGAGTAAGTGGCAGCACGGTAGAGAGTACGCATTTGTTGCTAACATCCACGACGAGTTCCAAGCGGAAGTAATACCAGAACATGCAGAGGACTTCGGTAAGTTAGCAGTGAAAGCTATTCGTGTAGCTGGTAAAGAACTGAAGCTGAATGTACAGCTCGACGGTGAGTACAAAGTAGGTGACAGCTGGGCGGAGACGCACTAAGAGATGGACGAGATACAATACGACAGCTACACTACACTTGCATACCTCTATGATACACAAGACCTTACCATGCCATCATCAAAAGCACAACGCATAGGAGCAATCGCAGAGACTCGCTTCATAACAGAATGTTTAGAGCGGGACTTTGAGCCACACACACCAACAACCCCTATGCCGTGGGACTATATCGTACACTGTCCGGCAGGTGATCTAAAGGTACAAGTAAAGAGTTCAAGCTGCACGGTGGGGTCATGTTACTCTGTTAATACAGGATGTGGTAATACTACTAAAGAACATATACCTAACATTGTAGATATAGTAGCAGTATACTTGGGACCAATCAATGAGTGGTGGATGATACCGCAATCAGAACTGACATGTGTTACACTGCGGCTATATCCAGCACACACAAGCAAAAGCAAATACAAGAAATATCAAAACAATTGGAGCGTATACTATGAGTAATAGAACTAAGACTACACTACTAATCGACGCAGATGTGTTAGCATTTGAGGCAGCTGTTGTCGCGGAAGAACCTATACAATGGAAGGAAGAACTGTGGACTGTACACGCAGACATGGCATTAGCTAAGGCTCGTGTGATAAATAAGATACAGGAGTTCAGAGATAACTTAAGGTGTGAGAATGTAGTACTGTGTCTATCAGACCGTGCGAACTTCCGTCGTAAACTTAACCCTGACTACAAAGCAAACCGTGCTAAGTCTCGCTTACCCATCATCTTACGACAAGT
>Ga0102963_1000413_pt1 | contig 18487 bp, 21 predicted proteins | sample SalPon2_C_H2O_MG_2_FD_84522 | JGI IMG/M metagenome (GOLD analysis project Ga0102963, IMG submission 84522) | Salt pond water microbial communities from South San Francisco under conditions of wetland restoration - Salt Pond MetaG SF2_C_H2O_MG | ecosystem: Environmental > Aquatic > Non-marine... | reverse complement strand
TGAAGGACTGCCAAGCCTCCTTTGAATGGCTTGATGGCTTTGATGAAATTGTTATAGCTTTTGACAACGATCAACCAGGACAGGAAGCGGCTAAGGAAGTGGCGGCGTTGTTCGGAGGCAAGAGCAAGATAGTGAAGCTGGAGGAGAAGGACGCCTGTGACTATCTGAAGAAGGGGAAGAAAGAGCTGTTTACAGGTCATTGGTGGGCAGCAGAGCAATACGTTCCAGATGGTATTGTCTCTGGTGCTTCATTGTGGAACGATCTTAACAAGCCGCTACAGCCAGCAGACGCTTTCTATCCTTTCGAGGCGCTAAACAAGCTCACCTTCGGAATACGCGCTGGAGAACTTACTACTGTCTGTGCCGGCAGCGGCTTAGGTAAGAGCCAGTTTATGAAAGAGATTGTCTATTCTCTGTTGAACAAGACAGAGGACAACATAGGGCTTCTCTTTCTCGAAGAGGGGACAGTGAAGACAGGGAAGAGCATTATGTCCTTGGCAGCAAATAAGCCTCTTCATTTACCAACAATAGAGAGCACAGAGGAGGAACGTAGGAAGGCATTTGACGCTACATTGGGAACTGGTAGGATATTCCTGTTCAATCATTTTGGTTCTACGTCGGTGGACAACATTGTCTCCCGTGTGCGCTATTTAGCTAAGGCGCTGGAATGCAAATATGTCTTCTTAGATCATGTGAGCATTGTTGTTTCAGCGCAGGACAATGGTGACGAGCGTAAGGCCCTAGACAGTATTATGACGAGGCTACGTCAGCTTGTGGAGGAAACAGGAATAGCGTTGTTTCTTGTCAGTCATCTACGTCGTCCAGATAACAAAGGACACGAGGAAGGCTCTGTCACCAGCTTGTCACAGCTTAGAGGCTCTGGTTCCATAGGACAACTGAGTGATATGGTGTTGGGGCTAGAGAGGAACGGACAGGCTGACGATATAACAGAGAGGAACACAACAATTGTTCGTGTGTTGAAGAATCGCTTTTGCGGCTTAACAGGCAAGGCAGGACGCTTGCTTTATACATTAAATGATGGTAGAATGCGTGAAACGGCTGAGGAGGCCTTATGAGATGTATAGCCTGTGACGTAGCTTTGAATGACTTTGAATCCACCAGGAAGGACGAACACGGGGCTTACATAGACATGTGTAGTAAATGCTTTAGCTACATAGAAACTGATGTGCCTTGTTCTATCAGGGAAGACTTGATAAGTGAGGCTGACACAATAGAGGACGACGAATGAGCAGAATTAGCGACATGTTAATTGAAGCGGAGGAGAGGGGCGAAGGAGTCTCTTGGGACGACATTGCTGCGGAGAATTACACAGAAGAATGACACAGAACGTTGTAGCCCTCGACATAGAGACAACAACAGCGCACGACAGAATATGGTGCTGCTCTGTTGCTTTCTCTGTAGAGGAAGCCATTACCTTCACTGAAGGCTCTAAAGAATTACAAAGAGCAATAGAGAATGCTGACATTATTGTTGGGCATAACATCGTTTTCTTTGATGCTCCTCTGTTGGAGGAACTGTGGGGAATCTCTATTCCGTCAGAGAAGATAAGAGACACCCTCGTTCTCTCCAGGCTCTACAATCCAGAGGCCAAGCCGCATTCTCTGGAGGCGTGGGGACAGAAGCTGGCGTTCTCTAAAGGGGATTTCTCTGATTATGACAGCGGCTACAGCGAGGAAATGAGGCTCTATTGCGAACAAGACACAAAGCTGACATGGAAGCTCTACCACCACCTGAGAGAAGCAGTAGCCTCTGGAGGCTTCTCAGAGGCTTCACAAGAGCTTGAACATGATGTCGCTAGGGTGATAGCGGGACAGGAGAGGAACGGCTTTAGATTCAATCTGAGGGCCTCTGAGGGCCTATATGAGCGCCTATGTCAGAGAATGAATGAAATAACAGAGGAATTACAGCGGAAATTCCCTCCGATTGTGACAGAACGCTATTCAGAGAAGACAGGGAAGCGGCTGAAGGACGACGTAGAGGAATTCAACATAGGCTCACGACAACAAATAGCGAAGAGGCTGGAGAGCTTAGGCGCTAACTTCAGTAGGAAAACAGAGAACGGGAATGTCTCTGTAGATGAAACTGTGTTGGCTGAAATAGCGCTTCCAGAGGCTCAATTGTGCGCTGAATATTTGTTGATACAAAAGCGTGTGGGTCTCATTGAAGGATGGATGAAGGCGTACAACAAAGAGACAGGGAGGATACACGGCAAAGTGCTCACCAACGGAGCTGTCACGGGACGCATGACACATCATAGTCCCAACTTAGCTCAAGTACCAGCAACCAGAGCGCCCTATGGAGAAGAATGCCGTAGTTTATTCACAGTGGAAGAAGGGAACGTGTTAGTGGGCGCTGACGCCTCTGGTCTGGAACTCCGTATGTTAGCGCATTACATGCAGGACAAGAGTTTCATAGACGAAGTGGTGGAAGGGGACGTTCATACAAGGAATATGGAGGCAGCAGGGCTAAACGACAGAGACACAGCAAAGACATTTATTTATGCCTTCCTCTATGGCGCTGGTTCTTCCAAGATAGGCTCCATTGTCGGAGGTAGTAAGAACGATGGAGCGAAACTGAAGGCTAAGTTTCTGGAGAACACACCAGACCTTAAGAAGCTAATCAACAAAGTGAGCAGAATAGCACAGCAGGGGAGCGTCCCAGGCTTGGATGGAAGACGCTTACGCATTAGAAGCGGACATGCTGCATTGAACACACTGTTGCAGGGAGCAGGCGCTATTGTAATGAAGAAGGCGCTGGTGTTGCTAGTGGCTAGACTGGACGCCAGAGTCATCCCGTATAAGATGGTGGCGAATGTCCATGATGAATTCCAGATTGAAACACCAGAGCATTACGGAGAAGCTGTAGGTATTAACGCTGTGAAGGCCATTAGAGAGGCAGGGGAGGCGCTGGAGCTACGCTGTCCTCTTGATGGAGAATATAAAATAGGACTAAATTGGGCTTCTACCCATTGACAACTTGGAAACTTGTGGTATAATATACATATACGTCTAACAAAGGAGACTAACATGACCGACAACATCATTGTTCTTAACGCCGACGCTTATTGGGCTAGTATGACAAAGACTAGCCCGATGTCAGGGAAATACCAGATTGATCTCTGTAACCTCTCTGACGCCGCTGTAGACGCTCTGAAGGAAGTAGGCATTCCTACGAGGAACAGGGACGACAAGCCAGAGCAGGGCACCTTCATCACCTGTAAAAGTAATAACACCATGCGCTATTACGACAAGAACGGTGAAGACATTTCTGGTATTCTCATTGGTAATGGCTCTAAAGTGAAAGCTGTTGTTAAACCGTATGACTGGACAAGCCCAACAGGACAGAAAGGCCGTAGTCCCTCTTTGGTGAAACTGGTGGTGACAGACCTCGTATCCTATGAAGAAGACGGCGAAGCTCCTCAGTTTAACTTGGACGAAGCGCTGTAGCATGCGCCTCCTTCTCGACGGAGACATCCTTGTTTATCGTGTAGGCTTTGCTTGCGACGATGAAGAGGAGGAAGCCCTGGTGTGTGCAACAGTGGACAGGGCTGTTTCTGGCATTCTTATTGATTGTCCATTTGAAGGCTCTGTCTCTGTCTTTATCTCAGGCGAAAACAACTTCCGTAACGAGATAGCCACTACAGCCCCCTACAAGGGCAATAGAGAAGGAAAAAGGCGTCCTGTGTGGAAGGAACAAATTAGGGAACATCTTGTTCAGCACTGGGACGCCTCTGTTTCTGACAACCAAGAAGCAGATGATGACATAGCAATAGAGGCTACAAAGGACTTGGCCTCTGCTGTGATAATCTCCATAGACAAGGATTTCTTACAAGTGCCTTGTCGCCATTGGAACTTCGTCAAACAGCAGCTAACCAGCGTGACACCAGAAGAAGGACTGCTGTGGTTTTACCAACAAATTCTCATTGGAGACAGGATTGATAACATCATAGGCTCTGAAGGCATTGGGCCTGTGAAGAGTAGGAAGCTCTTAGAAGGGAAGACAGAGGCGCAGATGTGGGGCGAATGCGTAAAGCTCTTAGGCCACGACAGGGCGCTGGAGAATGGAAGGCTGCTGTGGCTTAGGAGGAAGCCTAATGAAATCTGGAAAGAAGAGTGAGAAGTCTCACAACAACGGTAAATGGACACAGAGCCGTTTCAATTCATTCATTAGAGGAGCATTAAGACAAGCGTGGATGCGATGGCCTCCAAACCAGCAGACGAAGAAGAACGCCAGAATCAAGAGAGGGACATACCTGTGTCAGGGGTGGAAGAGGAAACCTCACCAGGTGACGAGCAGTGTCTTGATAGAGGGCAAAAGAAAAAACAACATTTTCACCGACCATATAGAGCCAATAGGGAAGCACACTGACTGGAACATCACTATTACCCGTATGTTCTGTGAAGAAGACAACTTACAGCTTCTGTGTCGAAAATGCCACGACAGGAAGACTAAGGAGGAGAAGAAATGAAGCTCTTACATCTTGATATTGAAACGGCCCCTCACAAAGTCTATGCTTGGGGACTCTGGAAGCAGAACATTGCTATTAACCAGATTGAAGAGCCAGGATATACACTATGCTGGGCTGCTAAGTGGCATGGTAAAAAGGAAGTGTTGTTTGACAGCCTACAGCGAAGTTCTAACATAGGGATGCTGAGACGTGTCTACGAACTCCTTGATGAAGCAGACGCAGTGTGTCACTACAACGGTACACGCTTTGATCTACCTACACTGAATCAAGAGTTTGCTATACACAACTTACCACCTCCTTCTCCGTACCACCAGATTGATCTCCTTAGAACAGCCCGTAAGAGCTTCAGGCTGCCTTCCAATAAGTTGGATTATGTTGCTAGACATCTTGGACTAGGCTCTAAGCTGGCTCATAAAGGCATGACACTGTGGCTCGGTTGTATGCAAGGCAACGAGAAAGACTGGCGTATTATGGAGAAGTACAACAAACAGGATGTACGTCTGTTGGAGAAAGTGTACAAAAAGGTACTGCCTTGGATAGAGAACCATCCTAATGTAGCTTTGTATAACGACAACGAACAACGCCAGTGTCCTACTTGCGGCTCGCATAAGCTACAGAGTAGAGGATATTACTACACACGCACTCAACGCTATCGCAAGCTGCATTGTACGTCTTGTGGTAAATGGTCAAGAGAACGTGTTAACGCAACACCACCAGAGAAGAATAACGTTTTATGTTAACCTTTGAAGAACTCTGTGAGAAGCTATACAGGGTCGATGAAGTGTCTCTATTGGAAACACTGGAGCTAACTTCTGAAGACATTGTTAATGCTTTTCGGGACAGAATAGAAGAGAGACAGGAAGAGTTAACAAGAGACTTCATAATTGATTTGGAGAGCTGGACAGATGACTAAAGACAGTATAGACTCTGTATCGCCTGAAGAGTGGGATGCGGCATTTAACGGTTATTACCATGACCCAACTCTTGCTAAACAGAACGTAGACCACCCGCCTCATTACAACAAAGGCAGCATTGAAGCTATTGCCTACATTGAACAGCAGCTAGGGAAAGGCTTTGTTGATTATTGTATAGGTAATGTTATGAAATACCTACACCGCCATGCGTACAAGAACGGCAAGGAAGACCTGGAGAAAGCACAATGGTATTTACAGAGGGCTGTAGACAACTATGAAGACAATTGAAAGAGAAATCGAAGACTACCTTGCTGAGACAGCGCTAAAAAAGCCCTATGAGGTGGTGTGGGACTATGTAGAAACCTTCGAGGAAATGAAGGAAATAATGAAATCAGCCTCTTTCATCTTCATGCTAAAGGACGACGACGAGCGTCATACAACATTGTTTAAATTTCTGAAGCCGCTAGAGGAGACAGAGCAATAGATGGATAGTTATCAAAGCTACATACACAAGAGTCGTTACGCTCGTTATCTCCCTGAACAGAAGCGTAGGGAGACATGGGAGGAAACTGTAGACCGCTACATTTCCTTCTTTGACAATAAATTTCCCAAGCAAATAAAGCCAGTTAAAGAAGAACTACGACAGGCTATATTGTCTCTGGAAATAATGCCTTCAATGCGCTGTCTAATGACCGCAGGTAAGGCGCTCGAGAGGGACAATGTTGCTGGCTTTAATTGTTCCTATCTTCCTGTAGATCACCCAAGAGCCTTTGACGAGCTGATGTACATCCTGTTGTGCGGGACAGGTGTGGGCTTCTCTGTAGAGAGACAATATATTTCTAAGCTGCCTGAAGTGGAGGAAGAGTTCTTCCCGACAGAGACAGTGATTCATGTAGCTGACAGCAAGATTGGATGGGCTAAGGCGTTCAGAGAGTTGATTAGTTTGCTCTATTCAGGCCAGGTTCCGTCGTGGGACACCTCACGTATTCGTCCCGCTGGAGCAACGCTAAAGACCTTCGGAGGACGGGCCAGCGGGCCAGAGCCTCTGGAGGAACTGTTTAGTTTCGCTGTAGACCTATTCAAAGAAGCGAAAGGACGTAAACTGTCCTCCATTGAATGTCACGATCTGTGTTGTAAGATTGCACAGGTGGTGGTGGTCGGTGGTGTTCGCCGTAGTGCTCTCATTAGCCTGTCTAATCTGACAGACGATAGAATAAGACGAGCCAAACATGGACAATGGTGGCTGGACAATCCTCATCGTGGGCTGGCGAACAACTCTGCCTGCTACACAGAGAAACCAGACTTTGAAGCCTTCTTAAATGAATGGACAAGTTTGTATGAAAGCAGAAGCGGAGAGAGAGGTTTCTTTAGTCGTCCAGCGTCACAGAAGAAGGCGGCTGAGAATGGACGTAGGGACGCCTCTTATGACTTTGGAACCAACCCATGCAGTGAAATCATCTTACGCCCTAATCAATTCTGCAACTTAACGGAGGTCGTTGTACGTCCTGATGATAAAATGGAAGAACTAGAGCGTAAGGCTAAACTAGCCACCATCTTAGGAACACTACAGGCAACATTGACAGACTTCCGCTACCTGAGGAAGATATGGAAGAACAACACAGAGGAAGAGGCGTTGTTGGGCGTGTCTATGACGGGCATTCTTGACCACTGTGTTCTAGGCGCTTCTCGTTTTATAGACGAAGATAACTACGAAGAGCTAGACAAAGAAACTATGGTAGTTATGGCAGGGGAAGAGGAGTATAATCTAAAAGACGTTCTGTGGCATTTGAAACAAGCCTGTATTGACACCAACAAGGAATGGGCTAAGAAGCTCGGAATAAACCGAAGTGCTGCTATCACCTGTGTCAAACCCTCTGGCACTGTCTCTCAGTTGGTTGATAGCGCCTCTGGCATTCACGGGCGTTTCTCTCCGTATTACATTAGGCGTGTCAGAGCAGACAAGAAAGACCCTCTATGTCGTGTTCTGGAGGACGCTGGTGTTCCTTGTGAAACAGACATTAACAATCCTTCCACTAATGTCTTCTCTTTCTACAAGAAAGCGCCTTCTGGCTCTGTGTTTTCTTCAGAGCAAACGGCTATGGAACAGCTTAGATTGTGGGAGACATACCAGGAGTACTGGTGCGAACATAAACCCTCAATCACTGTTTATTACAGAGATAATGAGTTCTTGGAAGTGGGACAATGGTTGTATAACAACTTCGACGAGGTGAGTGGTGTGTCTTTCCTGCCCTATTCAGAGCATACATACCAACAAGCGCCTTATGAAACTATCTCTAAAGAGGAATATAAAGAGGCTATGAAGACGTTCCCAAAGGAATTCAATTGGGACATTGAAGAGGAGACAGACGTTACTGAAGGTGTGCAGGAGCTTGCCTGTGTTGGAGGCGCTTGTGAACTTTAACGCAAAGCTATTGAGAGAGAACATAAGAGATATGGTGCTCTACCAGCTATTAGGTTTCATTAACAAGGAATATCTCAAACTCTACAGAGGCAGCAGCGTTACCGCCGCCTCCAGAGCTATACCCCATAAAACCAACATCACAAGGGCCAGTTAAAGGCCCTAGAGGAATCTTTGAACTCGTTGCAGAGGAGATAGCGCCTCCAGAGATTCCTGTCTTGAAGTCCTGTACACGAAGGGCTGAATAGGAAGACGATACATCGTCAGCATTCTGGCGAATAAAGAAAGCATAGTTGAATGTCTTTCCTGAATTTACAGAAACTTCTTTAAGAAAGACAAAGCCTGTGTGTCCGGCGGGGATGGTGTAGGCTCCAACTAAGCTCTGTCCTGTAGGGAAAGAATTGAGTACAGGGATAGTGATGTAAGTGGCCCCACCGCTAGCCACTCTAATTGTTATTGTCCCTACATGGCTCCCAGCAGCCACTGAGGCATACGTACCAGAGGCAGACACATAAGCCCTGAACACTCTCGTCCATGTACCACTAACAGCTACAGCAGTTGTTCCGTCTGTGGCGTGTGCCGCTGTTGTCACTGTCTGTAGATCGAAATTAGCGTCTAAGCCCTCAATAGTTAATTCGTGCATCCCTGTGCTATTCAGAGCATCGCTGGCGCTACTGGAGACAAACTCAATGCTTTCAGCAGACGAGGGTGTTCTGTAGACGCCTCCGTAGCAAATAGGTTCAAACGTGCTTCCAACGTTTTCGTTATAACCAAACTTGTCAATTGCTGAAATGCCTGTGGCAAGTCCTCTACCAATGTCCAGCCAGGGAATCGTTGACCTAGTTAGAATACTATCGCTGTCTAATCCGTAAGGCTGATTAAGAGGTGAGTTGGGGCTTCGGAATGTGCCATAGTATGTATATATCTGTAGTGTTGTAGGAGCTGAAGAGCTGACCCAACGTACACGGAAATAACGTGGGCCTTTAACGGCTGTGTGGAACTCATGCACTCCCGCTGCCACTTTAAAGCCATCAGTAGGGAATGCACGCCAGTCTGTTCCGTTTACAGAGAAATCAAAGTAGAGCGTACCAGCTTGGTCGTCTGAATAGCAACTCACCATGACATCAGGAGCCAGCACTTGCTCTGCTGTTCCTGTGAAGGAGTCTGTAGCTGTGGTGGTGCTGTTGACGCCTACGTTACTCTGCCTACCGCCTATAGCGGTTAATAGTTCTCTAAGGCGTTTCTCTTCTACTTGTGGCATTATCTGTATCTGTTGTTCTCAACAAACTGTTGTATAGCACTAATCTCTCTAGTCATCTGTGTTCTTTCACTCTCAGGGAGTGAAGAAATAACGTCAAGGGCTAAGTTATTTGCAGCTACAACTAAGGCTTCTTGGGATTGAAATTTCATCTTGTTTAACATCAGTATCTTATTGACATAACCGGGGTTAGTGGCAATCTTAGCCAGCATAACAGGGCCAAATAAGACAGCCCCTACTAAAGCAGCAGCAGAACCAGCACCCACTCCTGTAAGCCCCGCAAGAGCCACACCACCACCAGCAGCGTACTCCTTAGACCTAAGGACAAGCTCACCAATGTTACTCCCCGGTGTTTGTGACGCCTCCGACATAATGTTTACAAGCTGCTTAACCTGCGGGTAATCCTCGCCAAGAATAACTCGCAGACGCGATTTTACAGAAGGGTCTGACCATTGTGCCGCTCGGTTCTGCCACTTCCCTATAGAGAAGGTCTCCCCTAGATTGGGGAAGGATTGTCGGAGAAACCCTTGCTTAATAGCTTCCTTAGCTTCCTTAGCCGAGGTAAAGGCCATCTTTGCCGTTCCAGAGTCTAGCCTTCCCACCTCAGCAAAGGCTGTGTCGATACTCCGCATAAAACTTCTTACTTGGTCAGTATTCCCATTCTTAGTAAGCATCTTACCAAGCATTGTGTAGTTGTCTTTAGCGGCTCCTCGAACAAAGCTAGAGTTTATCGTGGGGAGCATACCAGACATCCCTTCGGAATATGCTTTGTTGATTGCAGCATAACGCGTAGCCGCCTCGGGACTAACTCCGCGTATAGTCTTAGATATGGCGTCCCCTATTTCGCTGGAGAGTTGTGCAAGCTCTCTCTCGGCGACGCCATTGTAAACACCGGAGTTAAAGTCCCCCAGTTTAGATATTTGCGAGTTAATCTTCTTTTGAAAGTCCAACAAAGACGTTGCTCTCATTGATGCGTTCTCTGGGAACGTCTCTAACAAGCTATTAGCGTACTTAACAGTGTCATCATCTAGTACAGAGCCAAACTCCCTCGCATTCCTATCAAGAAAGGCAGTTAATCTGTTTCTGATTAGCGTGGGACGAACCATCCTATTTCCTAACAAGCTGTTCACTTGGGCTAGTCCTTCCCCGTAAAGCTCAGTCGAGGCCTTCTTTCCTGCCTCTATGACCTCATACATACGCAAGCCCAGCGCCGACGAATCTGGCGCTAAGTCAGTACCACTCCTTGAAATAATCTCCTCTAGGCTGTCTGAAACTATTTGGTTTACTTTTGATAAATTATCAGCGCCTATTTTACCAGATAGGATACCTGTTTCTCCAAGGCGTTGGAAGAATATTTGTAGGCCAGTAGCGTTTCCCGTCTGAAAAGGCGTTAATGTAGCGCCTCCCTGAGCAAGTATAGATTGAGAAGCCGCTAAACTTTCTTGGCTTCCTACTTGAGATCCCACCCTAGCTCTACCTGCTATCTCTTGTGCTGCCTGTTGGGGAGACTTTCCCAAGCTCTTCATTGTTTTGAAGAAAGAGCGCCCGTATCTAAAGAGGCCTAACGTAGCAACGTCAAAGCCCAAAGAAATAGCAGCTTCTTTTGTCGCCTCTGCGTAGTCCAGCTCTTCTCCGGCTAGGTCGTCTGACAACAGAGAGCCCCCAGCAGAGCCAGCAGCCCCGCCAACAATAGAGCCTACTAAAGCACCCACTGGGCCACCTACTAAAAAACCAGCGCCAGCGCCAGCGGCTGCTCCTCCCAAGCCTCCGGGAATCTCTGCATTTTCTTTAAAGAAGTTTCCTACGTCCATATACCACGGTAAGTTCTCAGCAGGAGCACTAACAACGCCAAAGTCCTGCGCTGTAGCAAGACCTAGTTGTATTGCGGCTGCTTGTACTTGAGCTTCTTCAGTACCTTCAGGAACATCCTTTAAGATATTTCCATTAGGGAGTGTTATGTCGCCCATTAGTTACCCTGCCTCTCATTAGTTATCCCATTATACATTGAGGTGCGTGCTCCGGGTGATAGTAGTGCAGCGGCCTGTTCTCTTGGAGAAAGAAACACAGCATTGTTAAAGCTGGCAGACGTCGGTTCTGGGTTTGTTTGTTCAGCTTGTTCAGCGGTATAAGTATCAACTAATGAGCCTACGAGCTGAGTATAAGCATCCCCGCCCTCAAGCCTAAGTCCTGTATATACTTGCTCTCTATTAAGTCTTTTAGCTTCTAAAACTGCTGTACTATCTCCCGGAAGAGGTATGTACTGCTGTCTAGCGTTGTCAAATTCTTCGCTTTTTATTTCAGAACCAGACTCTCTACGAAGAGTAGCATTAATAAAGTTTCTTTCTGCTTGGTCAAACAGTTGCCTATCATCACTTCTCCACTCGTTTAAAGCAAGACCACTGAAGCGACTACTAGGCGCTGCAAACTGCGCTCCGTATGTCTTTAGAGTGTCGTTAGCGCTTCCCATGCGGACAGCAAAGGTAGCAGCCTGCCACTGATTAGCTGTAAGAGCGTCGCCCTCTTTAGGCTCTCTTCCTAAAATCTCCAAACCAACCTCTATAAATTCTGGCCTGCCTGTCAGAACCAGAGAAGCTAATTCGTTTTGTCCAATATCCATAAGAGCGTCAGAAAGGGCTTTGTTTCCTTCTGCTATACTTTCTTGTTCTTTCTCTTTAGCAGCCGCTTCTGCTGCGGCCTGTCTAACGACAATAGCTTTACTAGACATACCCACTCCGTCCAGACGGGTAGCTAAAGCAAGCAAACCTTCTGGTGTAGATGTATCAGCTCCTCGCGTAGCAGCATTAAGTCTCTGTTGTTCTGTGCGTATGTCCTGCCCAGTAGCCTGCCTAATGCCTCTACTAATCCCTTGGGCTAAAGACCCTGTTATACCTAACAAGCCTTGTTGGGGCGCTGGAGTCACGCTCTCAGCAGGATTCATATTTAATATGTCAAATAATGCCATCTTATTCACCACCTAAAAGTTCTGAGAGACCGTCCAAAAGTGTTTGTAGCCCTGTAGGGCCTTCGTCTTCGTCATTAGCGCTTGTCAGCGGTGTAAGAAGCGCCTCCAAGCCTTGTGCAAGAATTTGAGCTTTCAGTTGGTTTCCTTGCAACAATCCCTCAATACCGCTTTGTTGTAGTGAGGCTTCTGTCCCCACGCCTGTTCTCTGTAGAACTTGGTTAATGTCCGACACATCCAATGCAGGCTGGAATAGGCCCATTGTTTGCTGCTGCGGGAGATAACCTAGCTCTGCCAAGCCTCTAGCAATCTGCTGTTGCCCTCCCTGTAGCTGCTGCTGCGCTCCAAACAAGCCCTGAAGCTGTCCAGCAAAGCCTCCTAAGTTCTGGAACATTTGCTGTTGTTCGCTTAACGCTTGCCCACGAGCCTGTAGCGCTGCTTCGCCTCTGTTTTCCAGAATAGCCTTTTCTAACGCAAGCTGCTCTGGTGTTCCTCCAAACATTGACGTTCTAACTCCAGAGCGCCCTTGATTGACAAGACGTTGTTCCAGAGACAGTCTAGCTCTCTCTTCCTCTGGAGACTGCATAGACCTCAGTTGGTCATAAATGCTCTGAGAAGCCGCTGTAATGTCTGTGGGAATCTGAGAGGCTGTTCTGTTAAACAAGTTCTGAAAAGCATCAACCTGAGGCTGAAACGAAGGCGTCTGTTGTCCTAACAAACCAGCAGCACCAGAGAGTCCCAAGTTCTGTATAGCCTGCTCTTGAGGCGATAAAGATAATGATAAGTTCCCAGCGTCTGCAGCGCCTGCTGTTGCTCCTGTGGCTCCAGTGATGGTGAAGGGACGGAATTGTAAATTACTTTTTGCTTGTGCGCCAGCGTTAAAGAGTTGGTCTCTAGCGCTAGAGCCTAGATTGCTGAAGTCTCCAGCGACATTCTCTAAAGCAGCATAGTTTAGAGCGCCACCAAGTAGGCCGCTGGCTGTGTTTCCTGTTAATATGTCTAAGACACTCGGCATAATTAGTTTCCTCTACCTACCACTGCTTTAATATCCAATTGTTGTATTGACACCAACTGACTGTCCACTAAAGCCTGTAAGCCAATAATGACATTATCTCCACTGCCTGTGGTGTTTTTTCTAAATTTATTAAATAGAATACCTGATGTGTATTCACCAATGTTATATTCTGCTAGGTTGTATTCTGCTACATTAGGGTTCGACACTGTGTACTGCGCTGATGTAAAACTAGCGCCATAGTTGTACGACCAAAACAATGTTCCTGGTATGTCCCCACTTCCAATAAATGTTATGTTTATACTCTTGAGAAACTTTAGACGAGAAGGGTCACCAAAGGACAAAGGATGCGTGTAATACTTCATTGTATAGGCGCTGTCTTCGTCTTGGTAGCCTGAATAGGTCGCAAGACCATTAGTGACGCCTAAGTATAGCGTCCCTGTGCGTGTTCTATGGAAGCTCTCTAATGTCAACTGTGTCCACTCAGTTGTCCTAAATGAGTTGTTCTCTAGCTTTTGTCGAACATCAAAGCACCACACCTTATTTATGTCGGTGAAGGACAAAAGATAGAAAGCCTCTTCGGGACTATAGACACTCTTTATAGGACTGGTCTGATCTGAGATGTCCAAAAGCAAATCATCACGGACATTCTTTGACAAGTCATCTAGGGGGGCACTACCGTCCTGTAGCACACGACCAAGCCCCATGAGCCCTCTATCAGACAGGAACACCAGCTCTCCAACAACACTCTGCACTGTGTCTCTGTCAACACAGCCTACGCTTTTGATGGTATCGTACACTTCCATTGTAGAAGGGTCTTCAGCACCTGTATAGATTACAATACTACGGCGTCCAAAGATGACAAGAAAATCATTATGTTCCTCAACAGCTACAATGGAGTCATACCCATTAGGCCACACATTAGCGAGGTCTATAGAGCCGCTAGTTCCCCCACTCCACTGAGCACCTAATAGTGTGTCGCTCCAATAGAGAGTGCCTTCGTCATTAGCGATGTCTCCAGCCCATAAGCGTCCAAAGGCAGCAAGAACACAGTTGGCCTCTGGAGGCGTCCCTGTAGCGTCTGTGTGGGACGACATAGGCTCAAAGAATTCTGTGTCGTCTGAATACACCAAAGGCTCATGGTTCTTCTGAAAGAAATAAACATGCCCTGCCTGTTCAGCCACTTGCCAGTTGTTCGCTGTAATGCTATAGCCCGATGGTGTTTCATCAACAAGCGTTGTTGTTCCTGACAAGATTTTATTGTTTCCTGCTGAAAACACCAGCTCACTTCCTTCATCGGAGCCAGAGACAACAACGTAATGGTAGATGGTTTCCAAGCCTGCGCTCGAGCCAAGCTCTGTAGCTGTCTCTGTCACTAACGCTCTGCCTTTCCTAGCTCCTAAACGCCCATAGCGGTCAATGACGCAGTTATCTGCTGTCTCTGCGTAGTTCTCCCCAACCGACAAAGGACTGTCTTGTGTGTTCAGTCCTAAGAAAGCTGGAGCGCCTATTGTGAGGCTTTGTAGCGCATTAGGCATGGAATACTAATTCTTCAGGGTGTTTAGAGGCATCTAAGCCGATGGCGTCTGCTAAGAAGTTGTCAGCCAAGTTAGCCAACTCAGCCGCTGACGTTCCTCCCTGCTCTCCTCTTTCTCTAGCAGCTAATGAGGCAGCTATGTAGATGATGGGGTAGTGTGGGATAGACACTGTATCAGCGTCGTCAGAGAGGTCTACAGGACGAACAACACAGCTAAAGTCCAAGTCATAAACTCCGTCTGGTGTAGGGTAGAGCTTTATCTGCGTGTCTCCATTGGCGTCTATACCGTCAAAGGTGTAATCAATAGGAGAACCTTCAGGAGTGCTATCGTTAAGATAGATACGGCGTATCCAATGCTGTGTCCTATACTTCATAAAGAAGTTGCCAGTGTCATTAATAGCATCTAACACCTTCACTCTATCGCCGCTGTCTGTAAGAACATAGGTGTTGTCAGAGGCTGTTGTAGTGACAGTGATTTCAGACCGCAGAGCACTCCAGTCCCAGGCGTTCTCTACCAACTGCTTTGCGTCATTGACGAAATCCCCTATCATTATAGAGTAGGTATTTTCAGTAACGGCACTCACTGTGTCTTCTCTGAGAAGCCTCAACACACGGTTGACAAGCTGTAGATACGTCATTAAACAATTCCTCTAAATAGACGCCCTATTGTGGGCTGCTCTATTTCTGTATGAAACTTAAATAGATCATCACCAAATAAGCTCCTTGTTGTTTTCATTTCTGGCATAGGTCTCTGTGGTGCTGGTATTGAGAAATTACTAAACAAGTCTCTTAAACCCTCTAAGAAATTAGGAACACTAGTGGACGGAATAGCCTCACTCACTACGTCATCTATGGCGCTACCAGCGGCTACAACAGGGTCTATTACAGTGTCTTGTATGACATCACCAGCAGCTACAACAGGGTCTATAACAGTGTCTTGTATGACATCGCCAGCAGCTACAACAGGGTCTATTACAGTGTCTTGTATGACATCGCCAGCGGATACAACAGTATCTTGTATGACATCGCCAACAGGGTCTATAATGTTCTGAGCTGTGTCCTCTATCGGGTCTACAATGTCCTGAATAAAATCTCCAGCAGGAACAAGTAAGTCATTATATAGAGGGTCTATAATAGTTTCCTGTATGACATCGCCAGCGGCTACAACAGGGTCTATAACAGTGTCTTGTATGACATCGCCAGCGGATACAACTGTGTCTTGTATGACATCTCCAGCAGGAACAAGTAAGTCATTATATAGAGGGTCTATAATAGTGTCTTGTATGACATCGCCAGCGGCTACAACAGGGTCTATTACAGTGTCTTGTATGACATCGCCAGTGCCCCTTAAAACAGCCCCTACAACGTCCTCTATAGGCCCGAAAGCGTCCCCTACAGCTCCTAATAGTGGTTCTGCTACAGAGGCTATAGAATCTCCAAGCCGTGTTACTGTATCAACAAAGGCATTCTCAGCGTCCCCACCAATACCTCCTCCCTCTCTAATGTACGTCCCTACAGCGCTTCTGGCGGCTTCTTCAATGTCTTCGCCTTCTAATACGCCTTGTGACAAACGAGACACAGCGCTTGTGAAATCAGAAGTGAGGTTGTTGTCAGCTAAATACGACCCAAAAGCTGTATCGGCTAAAGAGCCTACCACTTGGTCTGCAAGGACAGGAGCTACTCGACTCGCGACAGCGCTTAGAGGGTCGCCAGTGGCTGTGTTGTAAACTTGCTCTGCTGTGTTTAAAAAGTTTGCTACAGGAGCAAAAGCAGGAACTGTAGCGCTTAACACAGACAAGCCTATACGGGCTATCTGGTCGCCTTTGATTCCTTCGGTGCTGCGCTCCCTATCTCTGGTGTACTTAATCTGCCCAAAGGTGTCGCTATAGGGATTCGTGTCAAACTCGTAGACGTCGTAGAACTTCGGATTATCTGGAGAGCGTAACGATGGTGCTCTACGTTGTCCTAAGAAGGGAAAGGTGCTGTTAATAATCTCCTGTTCAGCAGCTTCTCTGGCTTCCTCAACATCAGAGTATTCTAGGTAGTCAAAGTCATCGTCCCGCAGCTCTCTAGCTTCCAGTAGAGCTTGTCTAGCTGCTTCAACATTATCAATACCACTCTCTAGGAATACAGCGTTCCTACCAGCAATTCTGTTGTTCTTCTCGTCAGAGAGGCCAAAACCGCTTCCCCAATTCTGGTTAGCGTATAAGCTGTCTCTGTTCTGTAAGAATTCCTCAAGCGTCATTAGGATTCTCTAGCAACCCCTCTGGATTTTTCCCAAGAGCGAAGACCACCGAGGCCCAACATGCCCATCAGGACAGGGTAGAGAAGATCATTATTGACATTAGGAGCAGCTACCCACGTACTGATAAAGGGCTGTATAAGAGCACCATAGAGCAAAGACAGACCACATACCCACCCAATGAAGGGACGCCAGCCTGCAACAAAAAGGCTCTTGTGAGCTGCTTCTATTTTGTTAATCTCTAGCTGTCCCTGTAGAGCCTGGTTAGCTGCTGTAATAAGCTCCATTTCCATCTGCTCTTTTGCCTGTGCTCTGGCATTAGGGTCTGGAATGAGTCTTGTCACCTTGTCTATAATAGGGCCAAATATAGGAAGCCAATTCATTAGTTGTCCCTCAGTTCCTGAAGAATCTGTCGCTGCATTTCTTTAATCTCTTGTACGTCTGTAGCTGTGTTGGCCTGTTCCGTACGTACAACAGCAACATCTGTTTTAATTTCGGCAATATCCACTACAATTTCATTAATACTGTCTGCGTTTTCTGAAGCAGTTATTTCAGCAGAGCTGGCCTGTGCTTCTAGTTTTTGATAAGCAACGCCGCCTCCAAAAGAAAAAAACAAGATTGTTACTAACCAAGCAACAGCAATTTCCTTACTAAGCCAGCCGAACATCTTATCGTTAGATATTTGTTGTGGCATTCCTATTCCTTATCTCCAGTGTTCATTTATCCAAGTGTCCTGCTCTATAGAGGGGTCTACAGAGCCATGAAATACTACCATACAACAGTTACTAGGGAGACTACCGTCTTTATGTTTCTTACGTATATGTTTTTTGTAAGAATAGATTCCGTTTCCCTGTCCAAACTTCTTTTCGCCTCTGCCTAGACAGTGTGCTATCCAGGCTTGGTCGGTTCCTGTGTAGTGTCCGGCAGCTCTTTAGGGAGTCAGTAACAAGGACAAACTTGTAAGGGACTGTTACATGCCTTTTCAGAGAACGTCCTAGTTTCTCTACATGCTCTACACCATAACTGTATTTGTCTTTCCAGCGGTAGTCTTTGTCGTCCTACAAGAAAGTTACAATACTAATAGGTTCCATTATTGGTGTTGTTCTTTTATTCTTCCTGACATGAAATACACTTTATTGGGATAACGCAGAGTACGTATAAAGTTCTTCATAGGTAACAGGACGCTGTGGTTTTTACTATCTTTTTGTCTCTGTGGTGTCTGTGGGCCTTCCCACCAATAATATCTATCATCATCGCTTTTGTTATACTGATCTATGCCACAAACATAGCTGGTCATTCCCATCTTGTCTGCTGCGTAGATTGCTAGAGCACCTGAATAGTTGTGCCAAAGACTCTGCTTCATACGTATAATCAATTTGTCGTCTTGGTCTAATAGATCAACTGTGCGTGTGATGAATTTGTCACAGTGGTCTTTCAAATAAGGCCACATTTTTTTGTCAACAAAGCTGATGTAATCCAAAGGCAATATTAAGCTGTGTTGATTGACACCAATGAAAATGTCTATGTCGTCTGGAAGAGCTTTGATGTCAAACGGTAAAGAAGTACCTCCGCCTAATATAGCACACTTCTTTCCTTTATGGTGGTCTTTATAACCGTCTAACAGAGTTTCCATATTCGGGTGTCGGGACTCCCATTA